>Ga0315298_1000258_pt1 | contig 107627 bp, 76 predicted proteins | sample WHS_1_MG_FD_203077 | JGI IMG/M metagenome (GOLD analysis project Ga0315298, IMG submission 203077) | Extremophilic microbial mat communities from Washburn Hot Springs, YNP, Wyoming, USA - WHS_1_MG | ecosystem: Environmental > Aquatic > Thermal springs > Hot (42-90C) | place: USA: Wyoming...
AAGCAGTTGTGAACGGATATTATTTAGCGTGTTTACACGAATGAACGAACATTGGACCCGTCACCCGCTACCAGCTTTTACACAAAATATTTGACGCTACCGCGGCAGGCCGACGCAATTGCGCTTTTTCCAGGGGGCTTTGGTACGCTGGACGAGGGGTATGAGGCGCTGACGCTGATGCAAACCGGCAAGAGCCGGATGATGCCGCTGGTGCTGATTGACAAGCCGGGAGGGACGTATTGGAAAACATGGGATAAGACGGTGCGGGAGCACTTGTTGCGCAACCGGCTGATCAGTCCTGATGACCTCTATTTGTATCAGATTACTGATGATACAGCCAGGGCAACGTATATCATCAGCCGGTTTTACCGAAATTTCCATTCCAGCCGCTTTGTGAAAGATTTGCTTGTCATCCGCATGCAGCGGCCGGTACCCGAGGCGGCGGTGGAAAACTTGAACACCGACTTCAAGAGCCTTCTGATGAACGGCGGCAAGTTTCGGATAATTTCCGCGACCGAGGATGAAATTGAGGACAACGATTATGTTGAACTGCCGCGCATAGGGTTTGAGTTTAACCGGCGCGATTACGGGCAGTTGCGGCTTTTGATAGACACTCTTAACAGCTTTTAGGAGGCCAATTTACGCGAATTCTTTGCCAATTTTTTTCCTTGGATGCACCCGAAAACATGTCATAAATGGGGTGTCGAAAACGGAGGCGGGCGAAGCCTCTGTTGGATTTTATGAATAATGCTTCTGCTGTTGAAATCATGCAGGGGTTGCGGCGCCTGCATGAGTTGGAGGATAAAGCCGCGGATCTGGGGCCAAAACAGGAACTTCCTTCCGATGAGGCCGCATTGATGGCGAAATTGCGGGCCACTCTGCCGCCAATGATAATAGGGCATCATGACCGGATGCGGCAGCGCGGCAAGAGGAGCGTGGCCGAAGTTAAGCATAATGTGTGCATGGCCTGCCACATGGCTGTGCCGGTCGGCGTGGTTCAAACATTGCGCCGGGGCGAGGATATTCAAGTTTGCGGCAATTGTGGCCGGTACTTGTATCTTGAGGAGGAAGTTGTGGCGGTTGTTGCGCAGCCGCCTGCTGCTCCATCGCAGCCTGAGCCGATAAAGCCGCCGGCAAAGCGGAAGCGGAGGAAAGGTCCGCCTCCGGCCTGAAAAAGGATTTGTGAATAACACTTTGATGGATTGTTGCCACTGAATGGCGGCAATCCATTTGAAATAATAGTAGCACGAGCATCCATGAGGGGTGGATTACGTTTATTGATTGTTGGTGGTGTGGCTGGCGGCGCTTCGGCCGCCGCCCGCGCCCGCCGGTTGTCGGAATCGGCGGAAATAATTGTTTTTGAGCGTGGACCGCATGTTTCATTCGCCAATTGCGGCTTGCCTTATTACGTGGGAGGGGAGATAGGCGACAAGAATGAGTTGCTGCTACATACGCCGGAAAGTTTGAAAGCGCGCTTTAATTTGGACGTGCGTGTGCTGAGCGAAGTGACGGCCATTGACAGGACTGCGCAACGGGTGCGAGTTCGGGAGTTGCAAACCGGGCGGGTTTATGAAGAGAAGTATGACGCATTGGTGTTGTCGCCCGGCGCAGCGCCGTTGCGTCCGCCGATTCCGGGGATTGAGCGGCCCGGACATTTTACCGTGCGGAATGTGCCCGATGTGGAACTGATAACCGGTTGGATTGAAGAGAAGAAGGCGGCTCGCGCCGTGGTGGTTGGTGGCGGTTATATCGGGCTGGAAATGGCGGAACAACTGAGGCGGCGCGGCCTGTTGGTGACAGTGGTTGAAGCCCTGCCGCAGGTGATGGCCCCGTTGGACCCGGAAATGGCCGCATGGCTGCATCAGGAACTGCGCGCCAATGGCGTGGAGTTGTATCTCAATGATCCGGTGTGCGCATTTAACGAGCCGGATGAAAAGGCGCCGGCCAAGGCCTCGATAGTGGTACTGAAAAGCGGGAGGCGTTTGCAAGCGGACCTGGTTGTGCTTGGCCTGGGTGTAAAACCGGAGGTGGGACTGGCAAAACAGGCGGGGTTGGAGCTGGGAAATTTGGGCGGAATCCGCGTCAATGAATATTTGCAAACCAGCGATCCCCGGATTTGGGCGATAGGCGATGCCATAGAAGTGAAAGATGCCGTGACTGGCGCATGGAGCTTGATTCCGCTAGCAGGTCCCGCCAACCGGCAGGGGCGGATTGTTGCAAACAACATTTTCGGACGCCCAAGCCGCTATGATGGGACGCTGGGGACGGCGGTTATCCGGGTGTTTGGTTTGACTGCCGGTTGCACCGGCGCAAACGAAAAGGCACTGAAGCGCGCCGGGATTCCCTGCCAGGTAATCCATCTGCATCCGGCATCTCATGCCGGCTATTATCCGGGCGGCCAGCCGATTGCCATGAAGATAATGTTTCACCCTGAGAATGGCCGGCTGCTGGGGGCGCAGGCAGTTGGACGGGATGGCGTTGATAAACGGATTGATGTGCTGGCCACGGCGTTAAAAGCCGGAATGACGGTACATGATTTGGCCGATTTGGAGCTGGCTTACGCGCCGCCGTACGGTTCGGCTAAGGACCCGGTCAATCTTGCCGGTATGGCGGCTCAAAATGTGCTGGCTGGAGACGTTGCCGTTGCACAATGGCATGAGTTGGACAAGGTAAGCCGTGGTGAAGCTGTGTTGCTGGACGTGCGTACGACACCGGAGCGCCAAAAAGGGGAAATTCCGGGTTCATTGCACATACCGTTGCACGAATTGCGCGCGCGCCTGTCGGAGTTGCCAAAGGACAAGGAGATAATTGTCCACTGCCAGAGCGGCCAGCGTTCATACTTTGCCTGCCGGATGTTGAGTCAGATTGGTTACAGGGTGCGAAATCTTACCGGCTCATACAGGACATGGAAGGCTGCGCGGGATGGATAAAATTTTTCAAATTTTGCTTGCAAGCAGGCGCGCTTTGAGGCAAAAGTGAAGTCGCTTTGGGCCGCTTGGGCGGCGAAAGTATGTCGAAAAATAAATTAAGCATGAACAAACCTCAATTGGTGAGGGTCGCTTGAGCAGTAACCCTCATTTTTCACATCAATCGGGGCCTCCGGGCGGCTCATTCAGGATAAATGGAAAAATCCGCGCTCGGGAGGTCAGGGTCATTAACTCAGAAGGCAAACAAATCGGCATTCTGCCACTGGCCGATGCCATTGTGCTTGCGCGACAGCAGGGGATGGATTTGGTGGAAATCGCGCCAAATGCAACCCCGCCTGTCTGCAGGATAGTGGATTACGGCAAGTTCCGCTATGAGCAGGCCAAGCGGGAGAAGGACAGCCGCAAGCACCAGCACGCCAGCCGGGTCAAGGAGGTGCAACTAAGCCCAAACATTGACCCGCATGACTTTGGCGTAAAGCGCAACCATGCCATCGGTTTCCTCTGCGATGACATGAAGGTCAAGGTGACGCTCAAGTTCAGGGGACGCGAGATGGCACACCAGGAAATCGGCTTCCAAGTGGTGCGGAAGTTCATAGAAAGCCTGGCGCCGTGGGGGCATCCGGATTTCGAGCCAAAACTTGCAGGCCGGAATATCCACGTAATGATCAGCCCGCTGCCGCGCAACAAACGCGCACCCAACCCAATTGAAGCCGAGGGACCCGCTGCTTCCAAGCCACAGGTGGAATCGGTCAGGGATATTCGGGTTGTGCCAGTTGCCCCGGGCGCCCAGCCATCGCAACCCACTGCTGAACAGCCAAAGCCGTCTGGTTTCGTCAATAATCCATTTACACAGCTTGACGGCAAGCTGGACAAGCGGTAAGCGGAGGTTTGAAAGCCGCCTTCCTGTTTGCAGGGTGATAACCCGGTGCAAAGGCTTTTTGACAAATGTCAAAGCCGGGAGCAAACTTTATCTGTATTATGTACTTGATGAAAAACGGGCGGTTTGATTTCAACCAGCGGCCATTCCTGGTAGTCTGGGAAATGACGCGCGCCTGTGCATTGGTTTGCCGCCACTGCAGGGCGTCTGCCAAGTATCATCGGCACCCGCAGGAACTTGATGGCCCCGAGGTGGAGCGATTTCTTGACCAGGTTGCCCGGGCACAGCCGGCCATATTCATTCTGACAGGCGGCGATCCGATGCAACGGCCGGACCTTTACGATGTAATAGGCTCGGCTACCAGGCGCGGATTGCGTGTTGCTTTGAGTCCCAGCGCCACACCGCTGTTTGTCGAGGCTGACATCAAGCGGATGAAAGCTCTGGGTTTGTCCCGAATTTCCCTCAGCATTGATGGGGCCACGCGCGAGTCCCATGACCGGTTTCGTGGTTTTGAAGGAACATGGGATTTAACCATGCGCGCCATTGAAAAGGCACGCGAGGCTGGTGTTGAGCTGCAAATCAACACAACTTTTACGCGCCAGAATTACGATGAATTTGACGCCTTTGTGGCTTTGCTCGAGCAGATCAAGCCGGTGCTTTGGAGCGTTTTTCAACTGGTGCCGACCGGTCGTGGCAAGAAGGGAGATTTGCTGACCGCCGAAGAGATGGAGTATTTGTTCATACGGCTGGCGCGATTGGCCGAAACCGCGCCTTATGACATCAAGACAACCGAGGGGCATCATTTCCGTCGCGTGGTGTTGCAGGAAACCAAAAACAAGGAAATGCTGCAAAAACGCGCCCCGCTGGGTGTCAACGACGGCAAAGGATTTGTGTTCATTTCCCACATTGGCGAGATTCAGCCCAGCGGCTTTCTGCCAATCACGGCCGGCAACGTGCGGACTGACGAATTGATTGACGTTTACCGGAACAGCAAGCTTTTCCAGGACTTGCGCAATCCCGCCTTGCTGAAGGGCAAGTGTGGCAGATGCGATTACAATGAAATCTGCGGCGGCTCGCGCGCGCGCACATACGCGCTGACGGGCGATTACCTTGGGGAGGAGCAGTTGTGCCTTTACCAGCCGCCGCCCGATGTGCAGCCCGGCGGCGCCTCACCATGGCGGCAGCAAAAGCCGGCGGTTGCACGGTGAAATGCCTTTTGATCCTGTTTTTCCATGACAAATCTGACCAAACTTTATTGTGGCGTGACACAGCCGGCGGACCATTTGCGTTACGGACAGGGACAGGGCGCGCCGCGCACCGCCGCGGAGCGCAAGCCCATTGTGGTATGGAATATCACCCGCCGTTGCAACCTGAGCTGCATACATTGTTATTCCGATTCGGATGCCCGCTTTTACCCCGGCGAGCTTGACCTGGGGCAGTGCAAGGCTGTGGTGGATGACCTTGCCGCCTTCCAGGTTCCGGCGGTTTTGTTGTCCGGCGGCGAGCCGATGGTGCATCCGCATTTTTACGAACTTGCGACATACGCCCGCGAAAAAGGTTTGCGCCTGACGCTCTCAACCAACGGCACGCTTATTGACCACGAGGCGGCGGAAAAAATCAAAAAAATCGGTTTTGCGTACGTTGGCATTTCACTGGATGGCATAGGCGAAACCCACGATTATTTCCGCGGCAAAAAGGGCGCCTTTGCCAAGGCGGTGGAGGCGTTTCGCAACTGCAAGGCGGTTGGGCAGAAAGTGGGACTGCGCCTGACGCTTTCGCGCAATAACATCGAGGATTTGGAGCGCATCCTGGATTTCATCGAGACCGAGGGCATCGAGCGAGTTTGTTTTTACCATTTGGTTTTCAGCGGGCGCGGCGCGAATCTTGTGGATGTGGAACCGGCCCGCACACGAGATGCGCTCGATAAAATCCTTGCGCGTACTGCTCGATGGGTGGCGGCTGGACAGAATCGGGAAGTGCTGACAGTGGACCAGCCCGCCGATGGCGCTTATCTTTATTTGCGCCTGCTGCGCGAGCGTCCGGAGCAGGCCCAGGCTGTTTATGATTTGCTTGCATGGAATGGCGGCGGCGCCAACGGCTCCGGCATTGGACTGGCCAACATTGACACACAGGGAAATGTGCATCCGGATCAGTTCTGGCAGACGCTCACGCTCGGCAATGTGAAGGAACGCCCGTTTAGTGAAATCTGGCGCGATAATTCGCATCCAATTCTGGCCGGTTTGCGCAACAGGCTGCCGTTGTTGAAAGGCAGGTGTGGCGGCTGCAGGTTCATAAAAATTTGCGGGGGCGGTTTTCGGGTCAGGGCGGTTCAAGTCCATGGCGACCCGTGGGCGCCTGATCCTGGCTGCTATTTGACCGATGAAGAAATAGGCTGGAAAGGCGGGCCGGCTGTGCCTGTAGTGCCGGCTGTGGCAGGCGAGGGCGGTGAATTGGGCGGCAGGCTGCCTTTTTCTTGCACTTAAGTTGGCCTTGCAACATTGTTCGTGGCTGGCTAGATTTTTTGACTGGGCTGCGCCCGTAGCTCAGTTGGATAGAGCAACTGCCTTCTAAGCAGTGGGTCCCGCGTTCGACTCGCGGCGGGCGTACCAGAAAAATTCATTCCCGCAAAATTTCTTTCAGAAGGAGAATTTTGAGCTTAATTCTCCTGTCATAAAGGAGAAACCTGCATCCCCAATGAGTAACAATTTTCCTTGCTGATCCGCTTTTTGTGTTGAATAGGGTTTTCCGATGGACTGGGCTACCTGCCGGTAGCCGCAATGTTTGCATTGCCATAAAAGTGACATTGTGCCATGAAGGATGCAGATGAAAGCCATGGATTTGTGGAGTGGGACGTTGCTTTTGTGTTTCATGAGCATGAATTGTACGGTGGCGCAAACAGTCGGCGGTGATAATTTGAAATTCATTCCGACCGGCAGGGCAAATGAGTTCAAATTTGATACCGGCTTGCTGCGCGGCAATCTGCGCGCCGGTGGCAAGTCGCTGGGACTTTCCTCCGTGTTTTATGGGAAGGAGAGCCAACGGCTGGACCGCAGCATGGGGTTGTTGAGCCACTACCGGGTTTTTACGGTGGGCAGGCGTTATGGGGCCGGGGCATGGGACTGGCCAAGCGAAGCGAAGCTGTTGCCGGACGGGTCGGTGGAAACACGCTGGGAGCCGGAGGCTGCAAGGCCATTTGACATGCGATGTGTGTACCGGCTTATTGACGTTTCAACTGTTGAAGTTGAAACCATCGTTACGGCAAGGGAAGATTTGCGCGGTTTTGAATCGTTTCTGGCCTCTTATTTTTCAGAAAATTTCTCCAATGCGCTTGCCTATGTTCGCGGGAAAGAAGTTGGTCATGGAGGGCGGTGGATGGCGGCCGAGAAATCATTCGGCGACTGGTTGATGTTTCCACGTGATCCGGGGGTTTTGCGACTAATCCGGGATGGACGTTGGGATTTGGAGCCGCACCCTGTCAAGTGGACAATAATGCCGGAGCTGGCGGCGCCGGTTGCGATGCGCAAACAACCGGCCACCGGCCTGACAGCGGTCATGATGGCCGGCGCAAAGGATTGTTTTGCCGTGGCAATGCCATATCAGACCGAGGGGCATTATTCGGTATATCTTTCACTATTTGGCTGCGACATGAAAGCTGGGGAATCGAGGGCCGCGCGGGCACGGCTCATCATCAAGCCGTCGCTTTCTGATGCGGAACTGATGCAAATGTTAAACAGGTTATGAAAGCGAGAGGCATGTTGATGTGGCTGGCGTTTATGCTGGCAGGAACGGTGCCAGCGCCGGCGGCTGATTTCCAAGCCGGTGTCGCGAGCGTCAAAATAACGCCGCCGTTGCCGTTCTGGCTGAGCGGATATGCAGCCCGCACCAATCCTGCGCCAGCAGTGCGGACTGATCTTTACGCAAAGGCCCTTGCCTTGAAGGATTCGGATGGCGGCAGAGTTGTAATTGTAACGACGGATTTGATTGGTTTGCCGGGAAGTTTGTCCGATGCCGTGGCGGCGCGTCTTGGACGGCTGTACGGCCTTGAGCGGCGACAGATATTGTTCAACTCGTCACATACCCATTCAGGGCCTGCGGTATGGCCGAATCTGCAGGTGATGTTCAACTTTGATTCTGCGGAAGTCGAACGCGTCCGGCGGTATGCCATGGATTTGACGGAGAATTTGGTGGCGGTGGCAGCAGCCGCGTTGGACCGGCTTGAGCCGGCGCGGTTGTTCTTCGGTCGTGGAGAGGCGGATTTTGCAGTCAACCGGCGGCAGCCATCGCCAACTGGAGTCAGGCTTGGCGTAAATACAAACGGTCCGGTTGACCACACCGTGCCGGTGCTCAAGGTGGAAACCGGGGACGGGTTGCTGCGGGCGGTTTTGTTTGGCTATGCATGCCATAACACAACATTGGGCGGCGATTCTTATGTGGTGGATGGCGATTACGCGGGCGCGGCGCAACGCGCTGTTGAAAAGGCGCATCCCGGAGTGACGGCAATGTTTATGATCCTGTGCGGCGGCGACCAGAATCCAAATCCGCGCGGCTTAACCAATCATGTGGAACAACACGGCCTTAAACTTGCGGCGGCAGTTGAGCGTTGTCTGGGCGGGACGATGCAGGAGTTGACGCCGCCATTGCGCTCCTCATGGGTGATGACGAAGCTGGACTTTGCACCGCACACACGCGAGCAGTTTGTGCGGGAGGCGGAGGAGAAAAACGTGTACAAACAGCGCCGGGCCGCCTTGATGCTTGAGGCGTATGATGCGGGCAAGCCGGTCAGGCAGCTTGCATATCCGGTGCAGGTTTTGCGAATGGGCAGGGGGCTGACTTTATTGGGGCTTGGTGGCGAGGTGGTGGTGGACTATTCATTGCGCGCCCGCCGGGAGTTCAGTTCTGAAAACCTGGTTGTGAGCGGCTATTGCAACGATGTCTCGTGCTACATCCCGTCGGCGCGTGTATTGCGCGAGGGCGGCTACGAGCCGGTGGACAGCATGATTTATTACGGCTTGCCCGGACCGTTTGCAGAGTCGGTTGAAGAGATCGTTTTCAACGCAATAAAACAGGCGCTTGAGACAACCCGTTAGGATTTAATTTTGATTTTAATATGAAAGCTGGGAAGAGGAATTTTTGGCGCGGATGCGGGGGCATGATTTTCAAAAATTGGATGCGTCAACTTTGCAGGCGTCATGCGGTGCTCCTGGCCGGCGCTTTGTCATGCGCTCTATGTGTTGGAGCGGATGCCGCACAACCCGCGCTGGAGCTGCTGAGGGACGGGCTTTCTGGCAAGTCTCTTCTCGAAAACGGCGGCTTTGAAAAATTACAAAATGGCCGGCCTGTGGGCTGGCATGGGTATGAGAGCGGGTTTTTATCAAGGCAGGGCGAGGGCCGGGGCGGGAGTGTGGCGGTTACATGCCAAAACCAGACGGCTTCAGGCAAGGCTGGCGCAAGTCAGACGCTTGAGCTGAATCGCACTGAGGCGGCGCCATTGGTTGTGTCGGGATGGAGCCGGGCGGAGGGAGTGAGCGGCGCGCCAGACAGCGGCTATTCCATCTATGTTGATATTGTTTACAATGACGGCACGCCATTATGGGGGCAGACGGCCAATTTTCGATGTGGCACGCATGACTGGGAGAAACGCCAAATCGTGATTGTGCCGGAAAAGCCGGTAAAACGGCTTACTTTGTACTGCCTGTTCAGGGGCCACGCCGGGAGGGTGTGGTTTGATGATGTAAATGTTTCAGAGGTTTCAGCAGGCACGGGGAGTTTTTTGTGGCAGGGCATGCCGGTTCTAGCGAAGGAGACCGTGCCTCTGAAAAGCGGCGGCGTGGCATATAAGACCAGGGATGGTCTGGAACTGATTTATCGTGGTGGACAAGTGCAGGCAGTCAAGGTGGATGGCCGCGAATTATCCGGCGGGCGGGCTGGCGGTTTCATGGCCTGGGATGCCGCGGCGCAGTCGGATGTCTGGGCGTTTGAGAATGGTGTTTGCAGCAAATTGAACCTCGAATTGGATGCGAAGGTGACGGCGCAGGCGGATTGTCTGGCGTTTGATGGAACAATCAGGGACAAGACAGGCAAAGATCGCGCAGTAACATTGATGTTTGCGTTGCCTGTGGAGGCGGATGGATGGCGATGGGGAGATGACATACGGCGCGAGCGGGTGATAACTGGAAAAGCTGAGTACGCCAACACGGTACGGGTGGGCTGCGGGGCCACGGGCGCAATGTCGCTTTACCCCGTGGGTGCAATCAGCGGGGAGAAACATGGTTTGGCGATTGCGCTGGACATGGGGCGCCCGGCGATTTACCGGCTCGGCTATCACGCCGGCCTGAAACAGTTGTTCATCGCATACGATTTTGGATTGGTTGCGGAAACGAAACAATTTCCCTCTGCAGCGCAATTCCGGTTTGTGATTTACCGGTTTGAGCCTGACTGGGGCTTCCGGGCTGCCTGGGATAAATTGACAAAAATTTTTCCCGACTATTTTGTGGTGCGCTCGAAAGAGCAGGGGATATGGATGCCGTTTACAGATGTAAGCACGGTGCAGGGATGGGAGGATTTCGGTTTCAAATACCACGAGGGCAACAACAACGTGCAGTTCGACGATGCCCACAACATTTTGAGCTTTCGATATACCGAGCCGATGACGTGGTGGATGCCGATGAAGCCTGAAACGCCACGGACACTTGAGGCGGCGTTGAAAGTGCGGGATGAATTGGCGGCGGATGCAAAGGCATCACAACACCGCTACGCCAGAGCGCATCTGGGCATAGCCATGTTCGATGAGGACAACCGCCCGGCGGTGCAGTTTCAGGAAACCCCATGGTGCAGGGGCGCAGTGTGGAGCCTGAATCCGAATCCGTTTTTGCAGTGGGAACCGAATTTCGGCGCGTTGCACTGGAGTGATGCCATCAAAGAGAAACTTTACGGCCCGTCGGCCAGGGGTCAATTGGATGGCGAATATTTGGATTCATTGGAGGGCTATGTCACTGCCAATTTGAACTATCGGCGCGAGCACTTTGCGGCTACTACCGTGCCGTTGACGTTTGCAACCGACACGTGCCGGTCGGCTCTGTTCAAGGGCCTTGCGGTTTATGAGTTCACGCGCTGGTTTTGCGACGATGTGCACCGGATGGGCAAACTAACTTTTGCGAACGGCGTTCCCTACCGGTTCAGTTTCCTATGCCCGTGGCTTGATGTTATGGGGACTGAAACCGACTGGAATCCCGGCGGGCGCTACCGCCCGTCATCGGACGCGCAGATGTGCCTCTGGCGGACGCTCAGCATGGGCAAGCCGTACTTGCTGTTGATGAACACCCGGTATGATGACTTTGGGCCGGCGCTGGTTGAGAAATACTTTCAGCGGAGTCTTTTCTTTGGTTTTTATCCCAGCATGTTTTCGCACAACGCGTCGGAGGCCCCATACTGGGGCAACCCAAAGTGGTACAATCGGGACCGGCCACTGTTCAAAAAGTACATTCCAGTTGTAAAGCGGATTGCGGAGGCTGGATGGCAACCTGTTACTTCGGCGCGATGCGACAACCCGGCTGTTTTGGTGGAACGATTTGGCGCGCCGCCCGGGCCGTTTTATTTCACAGTGTACAATCCAACGCAGCAGTCGCAAAAAGGCACGCTGTTGATTGAAAAGAATCTCACCGCAACCGGGCGCATCACGGCGTTGCGTGAATTGTTGTCCGGCCGGGTTGTGTCCGGCGCAACCGGCGGTTTTCCATTGCAGGTTGAGCCGGAGCAGACATTGGTTTTGGCAGTTGTCGCCCCGTGAAGCGGGCTGGCTGCCGCATTACTTCACCAGCGGCTCCTTGCCGATGTCTGGCATATCCTTTTTGGCTTCATCCAGCGCCTTAACCGGGTCATCCGGAAGACGCTTCACCATGACATTGCGGTATTGAACCACGCTGCCTGGATCGTGCTGCTGTAGCGCCAGATAGCCTGATTTGTACTTGTCATCGGTGCAATCCACAACGATCTGGTTGTTGACCTTGATGATGATTCGATTGCCGATGGCCACGATATGTTGTGTCCACCATGTATCGTCAGGGACCAGTTGCTGCAGGTTGCGTTTGATGTTGTAAAGGCTGCCGGTTTTCTGTGGATCGGGGCTGGTGTTTTCCACCTGCGCCTCATAACCCTTTGGCCATCCGCGGCCATAGGCTGCGCGGAAATACATGCCGCTGTTTCCACGGTGGTTCAGCTTGACCTCGGCTTTGAACTCGAGGTTGGTGTAGGTGTTGGGACTGAACAAGTGGCTGGTCTTGCCGCGACCGGTCAGCACGCCGTTCTCCATTGTCCAGTCGCCCGGGTCTGGCGCAGTCCACCCGCTGAGCGTTTTGCCGTCAAAAAGAGCGACCCAGCCGTTGGCATCCGGTTTTTCCGGGACGGGCTGGGGCGTTTGTTGTGAGAAAGCCGCCGCGCACGCGGCAACCAGCATTGCAGCAGTCAAATAAGTTTTCATAGTTTACTGTTCCAAGTTTGACGATGATGGTTCTGGTTTCATTCAATTTGGCCGCCCCATCGAACCGCGCTTGTCCATCAGGGGTTTTACTGGTATGGTAGATGTGTGAAGCGGCAATTCGTGGGGCGGATTTGGTTGTTGGCCGCGTTTGTTCTGGCAACAGCCGGATCGGTTTTTGGCGGAGAAAAATTTATCCGTTTGCGCAATGAATTGATTGGCACGCCGGAGCCTGCGGCCAAGGCGCTGGCCGTAGTGGTCAATCAGCCGGTTGTTTCCGGCCTTTACATAGTTCAGTTTAATGACCGTTTCAAACCTGAGTGGCGTGCACAACTGGCGGGGATGGGCGTGGACCTGCTATGGTATGTGCCTGACGACGCGTTTGTGGCGCGGCTGCAAGATTGCCGGTTGGAACAGATTCGCGCTTTGGTATATGTCCGCTGGGTTGGGGAATACCGGCCGGAGCACAAGATTCTTCCGGAATTAAAGACTGCCGGATTGGCGGCGAAAGCCGGACAGAACATCGCCATCAAATTATTGATTTCACCAAAAGCGCGGCCTGCGGAATTTTTCCTTGTGCGGAGGAAGTTCAGCGCGTTGGAGCGACAATCCAGGACACCGTTCGGCATGATTCTTGAGGGCAGCGTGGCAGCCGGCCAGTTGGAGGAGCTTGCACGCTCCAGCGCGGTGCTGTGGATTGAGCGGTCTTTTCGGCCCAGGCTGTATGATGAGGTTTCCACCAAAATTGTTGCCGGCGACGATCTGGAAGTGGGAACCCGGGCGGTGGTGCAACAGTTGGGGTTTGATGGGAGCGGCGTCACTGTGGCCGTGGCTGACAGCGGACTGAACAACGGCGATGCTGTTACAATGCACCCCGACCTTTATGGCCGCACGCCGGCTTTCTTTTATTATGGCTCGCTGCTGGATGCCGCCGATGAGCACAGCCACGGCACGCATGTGGCCGGGATTATCGCTGGAAATGCGGCAACGGGTGAAACCGACGAGAACGGTTATCTTTACGGCCTTGGGGTTGCGCCAGGCTCAAGCATTGTGGCGCAACGCATGTTTGACGGTGTTGGCAATTACGAGCCGCCGCCCACTTTTGAAACATTGACCCGTGACGCAACCCGCGCCGGAGCGGTCATCGGCTCCAACAGTTGGGGCGATGACACCCAGGGACGCTATGATTTGAGCGCGGCGGAGTTCGACGCGCTTGTACGGGATGCGGATGCGCTGGCGGTTGGTGATCAGCCTTACATTTTGGAGTTTTCGGCGGGAAATGCCGGCCCGGCGCTGAAGACGATCGGCAGCCCGGCGGTTGCCAAAAACGTGATCGCAACCGGCGCATGTCAGAGCAGCCGCCAGGATTTTTTCATTTACGCGGACGGCATTGATTCGATGGCCGATTTTTCCAGCCGCGGCCCGTGTGAGGATGGACGTATCAAGCCGGATGTGGTTGCGCCCGGCACATGGATAGCCTCCTTGCAAAGCGCATCGGCAACGAATGAAAACGCCTGGGCGCCGATTGATGATTATTATCAATATGAGGGCGGCACCAGCCAGGCTGGCCCGCATGCCTCAGGCGCTGCCGCGGTTTTTGTGCAGTATTACCGCTCCTTGTTCACCAACACGCCATCGCCGGCCTTGGTGAAGGCGGCCTTGATAAATTCGGCGGTGGACATGGACGACACCGTTGAAACCGGGCCGGTGCCAAACGCCGATGAAGGTTGGGGGCGGATTGATTTGACCAAATTGATAGGAGGCGATCGGAATTATGAGTTCGTTGACCAGACGGTTTTGCTGACCGCTGGCCAGAGCCATGAACACCGGGTGCTTGTGCGCGGGGCTGAACAGCCGTTGAAAGTCACGCTCGCCTATACGGATGTGCCCGCCCTGCCATCGGCGCTGCCAGCCTTGGTCAATGATTTGGATTTGGAAGTTGTGGCGCCAGACGGCACACGCTATCGCGGAAACCAATTCGACCAGGGTCAATCGGTGCCGAATCCGGCGAGTTTCGACAGGTTGAACAACGTGGAGGGGGTGTTTATTGCCGAGCCGCAGCCCGGGGAGTATGTGATTCGGGTAACTGCATATAATGTGGTTGAGGACGCCCGGCGTGATACTGGCGCTGTTGACCAGGACTACGCACTGGTGGTTTCCGGCGCATTGCCAATTCCCGGAATCAGTATCGTCTGGCTTGACCGGCGCGCTTACACTGCGCCCGCTACGATTAATGTTCGTGTGATTGATTTGCAGCGTGCTGGCCAGCCATCGGCCACGGTCGAGTTGCGCAGCGGAACTGAGCCGGCGGGCGAAACAATAGTTTTACAGCCTTCCGGTAATTCAGGCGTGTTCACCGGTGCTATAGCAACCGCGTCCGGCCCGGCCGCGGCAAATGGCCGGTTGGAAATCAGCGATGGCGATGTGATTGAAGCGCGCTACTTCGATGCCGTTGCGGGGACGAACCGCGTGGCAACGGCGCGTGCGGATTTGCTTCCGCCTGTGATTGGCAATGTCACGGTGACAAATGCCTTTGGGCAGATGGTGATTTCATGGGACACAGATGAGCCGGCCACGTCCACCGTAAGATATGGCACCAATAGAAGCTATGCCCTTGCTGAGACTGATGGGCGTTTGGTCACAAGTCATTCGATTGGTTTGGCCGGACTAAGGGCGGGCATTACAAATTACTTCAAAGTAATTTCGACTGACGAAGCGGGAAATACGGCTACCAACGACAACAATGGCATGGGCTTTGCGCTCGTGCCGGTGGGGGCGCCGACGGTTTTGTTGGTGGATGCATACGAGTCGGATGGTGAATACCCGCCGATACCTGTGACAACCTATACCGGGCCATTGGACCAGATTGGAGTCACTTACGATGTGTGGAATGTAAGCGTGCGCGGCTCGCCAACCCTTGCAAACATGAGTCCCTATCGGGTGGTGATTTGGCGGATAAACGACAGTTTTTTGCTCAATACAACACTGACGCTTGCACAACAAAATGACATTCAAAGTTACCTCAATGGCGGCGGCGCGTTTTTAATGGGTTCGATGGAAATTTTGAGCCGGATAGGGGCGACACCATTCCGGTCAAATGTGCTGCAGGTCCAACAATTTACTCCAAACACGAATCCCTATGGCTCCTGTCCGACTTGTGACGAGGATCACGGCGTGCCTTCCATTACCGGGCGAGTTGGCGATTTCATCAGCGGCGGAATGTCAGTTGACCTGGATTACTCCGCATATCCATACATTGATTTGCTGGACTTGGGGCCGGACTTTTCCGACACGTTCACTCCCACCACCAACGCAACAACCTTGTTCACTGACACCGGTTCAGGGCGCGTATGCGGCATCAGTTATCCCAGGCCGGGCCGGGACAGCGCCGGGCGTGTGGTCTTTCTGTCATTCCCGTTTGATGCAATTCCGGAAAGCGGGCCGGCGCCAAACAATCGCGTCAGCTTTCTAAGAAATGCGTTGGAATTTCTGGCGCCCGGCCTCGGCGGCAAGGGCATGGTGAGCCTCAACGCGGGGCGCTACACCGTGCCGTCACAGGCAATTGTTGAGGTCGGCGACTCAGATTTGGAAGGCCAGGGAAGTTTGACTGTGCGCGTCTTCAGCAGCACCGCGACCAACGGCCTGACTCTGACGCTCTCAGAAACCAGCCGGCGTGGATTTTTCCGCGGATACTTCTACCTGGTGGGTTCAAACAATTTGGCCGGTCCGATGGAGTTGCGTGCGGCCAACGGTGACACCGTCTGGGTGGAGTACATTGACGCTTCTCTAAATGCAGTGGCGCGGGCGCAGGCGGTTGTGGACACGGTGCCGCCGGTAATAAGCAATGTTGAAGCAACGCCGGATTATGATCAGGCCACCATTACGTTTGATATTTCGGAAGAGGCCGATGGGATGGTGCAGTTTGGTGAAACACCTTCGGCGCTTGGACTGAATCGCACCGCCTACTCGCCTGCCTTCGACTTCAGCCAGGAACTGAAATTGACCGGGTTGCAGCCTGACAAAACTTATTATTTCCAGGTGGTGAGCCGGGACGTTGCCGGCAATGTGGTGGTGGATGATAATGGCGGGCAGTTCTATTCATTTCGCACATTGCAGCCGGAGAGGCTGCCGTGGAGCGATAATATGGAACAAGGCGCCGGGCCATGGAGCACGTTTGACGGTGAAGACAGTCAGGCGCATTGGACGTTGGGCGTGCCCGGCCCGAATTGTGTTGAACCGAAGGCGTTTTCGCCGCCGAATGCCTGGGGCTGCAACTTGAGCGGCGCTTCAATAGACACAGCAGACACATTTTTAATCAGCCCGGCCATCGAATTGTCGGGCGGTAACCGTGTCACACTCAGGTTTTGGCACAGCTACGATTTTACCGAGCGTACCGATTTGGATTTGCTCGAAGTTGGTTATCTATATCTTTTCACAAACCAACTGGCGGACCCGATCGTTTTGGCCGAGTTTGGCGACATGTCCGGAGGATGGATCGAGGAGGAAATAGACCTTTCACCTTATTTGGGGCGGGTTGTGTATCTGGTCTGGCATTATCAACTGCTCGCCTTCGAAGCGGCGCCGCGCCCCGGCTGGTTGATTGATGATGTGTCTGTAACTGCGACAAATGTTGTTCCCGGACGGATTCAGGTCACCAACAACATTTCACAGGCTGGCTTCATTCTTACAGGCCCGGCGACACTCTCAGGGCAGGGCAGATTTGTGGAATTTACAAATGCGCCCCCCGGCACCTACGTCATACGTTTTGCCGATGTGCCCTATTATCAAACGCCCGATTCGCAGAGCAATTTTGTGGATTCCGGCCAGCAAATCATCTTTACGGGGCAATACGGGATGGCGGACGCCAACGGCAACGGCGTGGCCGACAGTTGGGAACAGCAGTACTTTGGAGAGCTTGTTCAAGGAAACCCTGCCGGGCGCGACAGCGATGGTGACGGGGTGAGCGACCTGGGCGAATTTCTGGCAGGCACAAACCCAACCAATGCAGCTTCCGTTTTGAAGCTCAATTTGCCGCAGCCTCAAACCGGCGGGGCCATGCGCCTTGTTTGGCCGACAGCGCCGGGCCGCTCCTACATGGTATTGGGATCAACTGATTTGAGAATTTGGCGGCCACTTACGGAATGGACACGCGCCAGCGGCAGCACACTGACTGTGACATTACCTACAACAAATTCAGCCCCGCTTTTCCTGAAACTCCAGGCCATCCCATAATTGCCGTTTCACAAACAATATATCCGCCAACGTAAGTTGGCAGATTTTCTGCCGCCTTACGGCGGCAGGTACGAATAAGAGGATCACCACAAAGACATGGATGCATGATGTGGTTAAAATTGGAGCGTTTTTGCTTTTGTTGGGGATGAAGATGGGCTATTTTGAGGGCGAATGGACTCAAATAACACAGGCAGTCTGTACACGATTTGGGGGGCAGATTGCGCCCCTTATGGGCCGGTGGAGCTGCCCACTCTGGTTGATTGGATAAAGGATGAGCGAGTGGGAGCGGAAACTTGGGTTTTTGAGCATCAGGTTGGGCAATGGCGCAAGGCAGTGGAGTATCCGGAGCTTGCTTGCCTTTTCAAACAGCCGGCGGCTGAGGCTGATGTCAGGGCGTCTGCGGACAGCAAGCAAATCAAGCCTGGGGCGTTGCGGCGGTTGAAAATATTCGCGGAGTTGCCAGATTGCGCCTTGGAGCGGTTGAGCAATTATTTGGAATTGTACCCGGTGCGGCAGTGGCAGGTTGTAGTGCGGCAAAATGAGGCTGGCGATGCTATGTATCTGGTAATGGAAGGGGAGCTGCGAGTGCGGTTGATGATTGCCGGAAGGGAATCAATTCTGGCCACATTCCAACCAGGGGAATTTTTTGGCGAGATTGCCTTGTTTGACCAGGGGCCGCGTTCAGCGGATGTGGTGGCGAACAAAGATTGTCTGTTGTTGCGGCTGCCGGTTGAGGCATTTCAGAAGTTAATGACAAAGGAGCCGGAGGTGGCTGCGCCGCTGCTCTATGCAATTGGCAAAACCTTGACTGCGCGCATACGGGCGGACAACAAGCGTTTCCGCGATTCAGTGGCTTTTGCGCGGACGGCAGGCGGGCCGGCGGCACGCTGAGCCGGCGGCAGTGAGCTTATTTAGTGCATTTCGACGTCACAAGTCCCCAGGCCGCCGCGGTAATAGTTGAACTGGACGTTTGGGTGGTCTGCCAGAAGGGACATGGGGACGGCGGTGTCCACTATTCGTTTTGAAATCATGAGGCAGGTGAGGCGCTGGCCGAAAGGGTTGTCATGGCGGCCAGCCTGCCATATTGAAACTTTTTCCGCCTGCCATGTTTCAACCGGCCCGACACTGACGGCTTGAGTCGGCACAAGGGCGATGTTGCCGCCGCCGCTGGTGCGGGCATTTTGGGCGATTGTAAGTGGATGCAAATCCACGACGCGGGTTGTCAGTTTGCGGTACTCCTCCGGAGGCGGCGGGTTGTCCTTGTAAGGGCCGCGGCGGCGTGGCGGATCATTGAAGGCCCAGTGTTTGACGTCGCCTTGTCCGCCTTGCATAACGGCGCATCGCACGCCTGATGTCCAACTGCGGCGGTATTCGCGGGTGTCTGCCTTTGGGAAATGCAAATGGGAGTCCGGCATCCTGAGCTTTTTGTCAATCCGATTGAAACAAAGTTCCCTGTCGCAACGCTCGAAGGAGAGGGGATGATTGACCGGAACTTCGCGGCCATCGAGCACCCATTCGTCCATGCCCCAGAAGTGACCGTTGCGGACATCCAGGCCGAGGTCATTGACCAACCGCGCGACCAACGGCAATTGTTCGGTGGGGCCGATTGGTCCGCAGATGCCAACTGGGTTGTCTGCTGTGGCTTGTTTCCAGGCGTTAATGTATTCCAGGGCTTCCGCGAGGTAGAATTCTTCCAGTGTGTCGTACATCACAACCCGGAAGCCCGGGCGTGAGAGTTTGAGCATCTGCTGCGGCGTGAGCCGCGCGGCGTCAGCGATTAGTTCATTGTTCAGGGTGGTGTAATCCCACCAGTCCGGCGCGATGGCACTGAGTTTTCTTGGCATGGTTTAATTTGTTTTTGTGGTTGGGTTGTGACCGGCGGTTTTGTCGAAATAATCCGTTCCGAGCGCATCCCGGAGCGGGTCGGCGTCCGCCGGGCAAAAGCCGAGGTGCAAATGCCGCCACCAACCTTCGGCGTACTCATAACGGCCGGACAACCGGCCGAGTTTGCGTGCTTCATCGCGCATGGCGCGGTCCATGGCGCCGATGCCTTGGGTGGCTTCAAGCCAGTTAATCTGGCTTTGATGTGCGGCGAGTGCGCGGCTTTTGGTTTCCAGGACAGGCGCGATGTTCACGAAAGCATCCGGCAACATTGGCCGGCGCAATGTGTCAGATAGTCCATGCGGTATGCAATGGTAGATGACGGTTGGGTCGTCGAAGTGCGGGCGACGGGGCACGGTCACAAAATTGGGCGCGCTTTTTACGAAAGCGGCGGTGACGGCGATGCGGCAGGTATTGGTGTGGTCTTCCATGTAATCAATGGGTGGATGGGTGAAGATGACTGCCGGTCTGACTTCGCGAATAACGGCTGCGACGCGGCGAATGAGCTTCATGTCATAAAAAATTTCCAGATCGTCAACGAGTGGCGGGTGCCAGAAAGCCCCCATGATTTGGGCGGCGTGTTGAGCTTCCTTGCGGCGGATGCGCCGAGTTTGGGCGGCGGTGTATTGGATGCTGCCGAGGCTGCCATTGGCGATGTTGAAGCAGTGAATTTCCCAGCCTTTTTGTTTTAACATCAGCAACGTGCCTGCGATGCGGAACTCGATGTCATCGGGGTGCGCCACAATTGCCAGTGCCGTTTTCATGGATACTTAATTTTTCAAGCCCATACGGTTGTCTGGTTTTGCGCCGGGCGTCCAGAATTTTTTTGGTTTATTCGAGTTTTTTGGGGGCCTGCAATCCTTTGACGATTGATGGCGCCGAGAATGAGAATTCAACGATATCGCCCTCCTGGCCGTAGTGGCCGCCCCAGCCGAGGCGGATTTCGTTTACCTGGGAGAGGTCCAGTTGTCCATTTTCATCCTTCGACCATCCGGCAAGTTTGAAACGGCTGATGGGAACGAAAGTCCTGTTTTTGCCGGCAGCGCCCAAAGGGCGGCCTGTGTCGCAAATGTATTCGCTGCCGTCCTGCTCGCGCAAAATTGCAAGCAGATTGGGCTGTGCGCCCTTTGGGTTTGGTGTCCAGGTGTCGAGTACGAGGTATTGGGTTCCTTTCAAGTCGGGCGGTGTGGTGTAAATGATTCTGGCGAAGAGGAAGGTGTCAACCTGGCTTCGTGTAATGCGTCCGACTACCCTCCAACCGGGCGAGGCCTGTGGCTCCGGCTGGGCAAGTTCTTTTTCAACGTATTGTCCGCCAGCGAGCACTGGAGCGACAGTTGGCAGTGTGGTGATTTCCAATTCTGGCAGAGACCCGCTCTGCCAGCGGTTAATTTTGGCGGGGGTGATGGATGGGAATTTCAGAAACACAGCGTCGTATTGGGCCAGTTGCAACGGGATGCGCGCCGGGTTGGAGATGGGCGCAACTTTTCCGGTTTCCGGGTCCCACAATTCGCCCGGAGCAGTGGAGCGTGCGGCAATTTCGCCTGACCAAGGCTCAGGGCTGTCGTTTGCGATGAACAACACATCATGGTTGTCCATGCGCCTGTGTGTGATGCGAATGGGCTTGGTTTGTGATGCGGCTTGATGTGGTTGCAGAATCTGTATTTCCGGCTCCATAAGCCGTTCGAGCACGGTTGGGAGGAGGGCTTCAGTTCCGGGCGGCAGATAAATGCAGCCACCGCCCGAAGGTTGGGCGTGGACGCGCAGCGCTGCTGGCTCATTTCCGAACATTGAGGCGGCAAGGCGTTTGACAGAAGGGGATGGGAATTCGCGCTCGCTGTTTTCGGGGAGAGCAGCGAGGGCGATGACAGTTCCGCCGGAGCGCACAAAGGCTGCAAGGCGCTGCCATGCTTCAAGAGGCAGAGTGTCAATCATTGGCAGAACTATTACACGCCAGCGTGCGCTGCCATTGACAAGGGCGCCGTTTTCGACGCGCGCATCGGCAACGGCGGTTGCGTCCAGGACGGCGTAGTCGAGGCCGTTTTTGAACAAAGATTCGACAGCGGACAGATAGACAGCGGCAACATTCTGGGCTTCAGGAGCGTTTTTGCAATAGTGTCGCGAAGGACGGAAGCGCACCCACATACTTTCGGTTGGATAGATTACGGCGATATCAGCGACGTGGCGTCCACCGCGGAGCATGAGCGAGCAACGCCCGATCCATTCATTAAGTTCACGTAATTGGGCGTCGTCCAAACCGTCAAAACTGTAATAACTGGTGATGCAATTGACACCGCCAACAAACAGGCGGTTGCAGGTGCCGCGAATTTCAGCCGATGAAACTTGGCGGCGTGGGCGGGTATCGCCTTTGGGGCGGTAGTGTTGGATGTGGTCTGAGGTTTCTGACATCACGAGTGTTCTTCCTGAAAGCTCGCCGGCGCTGGCTAGCAGCCGGGCTATGTGCCAGGGGACATCCGGGGGCAGACTTGTGAGGCAGTCAATGCCGGGGGCGCCCAGCCGGCGGATGCAGCGGTAAAAATCGCCATAGGAGGCCACTTGATAGGTCGGGCTTTCTTCAAACAACAAATGGCCGCCTGAAGGCAAACCATGCGCCGCACACCAGGTTTGGATTTGGCCGAAGTAATTTTCAGATACCAGCTCGCCGACCGTGAGCCAGAAATCGTAGCGAGCGCGCATTCCTTCCGGGCCGGCGTCTGTAACAAGCGCGGGCAGCCACTGCATCAAATCATAGCCGCGCCTTTTTTTGAATGTTGCCGGAAAATCAGCAGACCACGGCAGGCAACTGTAAGGCATGGGTGACAAGTAAAGGCTCATCAGTGAAGGTTCATCGGTGAAGGTGGCCATAAACCATTCGCCCAGGTTGGTTCCCAGCCGGCTGGCGTAGGCTTGGTGAGTCAGTTCAATGAAACGTTTGGTTGGTTCCGGCTGCAAGAGGTTTGGATATGGAATGTGTTCATGCAAATTGTGCGCGGCATGAGTGCCCTCATAGAGCCTGCTTTCAGTAATCAGAATTACCTTCCAGTTGCCTGCTGGCGGCTGCCAGTTCAACTTTCCGCTGGCAATCAGTTTGCTCAAATCAACCTTTTGCCGGAGGCTGATTTGCCCGTTGATGAGCGGGAAAGCGGCGGCCTGAATCAGACGACCTGGGGGCGCTTCGATGGAAATGGGCGCGCCTTGTGTCCGGGCATCGGCTATCAGAAGGCCGGCGGCCTCCCATTCGGGATGATCGCGCAGAACGAGGCCGCCTGCATTTCCGGATGGATAACCGCGTTCATCGTAAAGCCACATTGCCATGCCCTGCTGCCGCGCAGTTTTGACAGCGCGGATGAAAGCCGACCATTTGTCCTCGCTCTGAAGGTAGTTTTGGAATGAAACATTGCAGACCACGCCGCCGAAGCCCTGCGCTGTCAGTCGTTGTATAAGCGCATCCTGCTGCGCAGGCGCATCTGGCCAGTTGTGGATTATCTTCAGTATGCGAAACTGCGCTGGCGGGTTGGAAAATGATTCGGGCGAAACGGCGGCCGGGATGTTGCCGGTTAAAAGCGCCAGCAAGCCGATGGCCAAAAGCGGGACAGTTTTCATTTTCAAAGGAGTTGGTGCCGACGGAGGGAATCGAACCCCCATGCCCTTTCGGGCACCAGATTTTGAGTCTAGCGCGTCTGCCAGTTCCGCCACGTCGGCACTGCGCGCGAAACCTATCCAAGAAGTTGCTTGATTGCAAGCCCGGAATTTTTTTTGAAAATGCTGGCAAAAGTGAATATCGGTTGGCAAACTGGCGTCTGAACAAAGGTTATCGTATGTCATTAAAATCAACCTTTTCAGGGAGTCGCGTTTTCACGCAACAGACAGGTGTTTTCTCCAAACAAAAGACCGCTTCGGAACTGAGCAGGCGGGTATTTCTGCATCGGATGGCAGCAGCCGCGAGCGTGGTTGCCGCGCCGGTGATAATTCCCGCATCGGCGCTTGGGCGCAATGGCGCCGTCCCGCCCAGTGAGCGGATAGTAATGGGAGGAATAGGGCTTGGCGGGCGCGGCACCGGGGATTTGAACTGGCTGTTGCCGGAGAAGGATGTGCAGTTTGTGGCCATATGCGATGCGAAACGCGTGCAGCGTGAAAACATCAAGCGGCTGGTGGATACCAAGTACGGCAACCAGGATTGCAAGATGTACCGGGATATCCGGGAATTTCTGGCCACACGAACGGACATAGACGCGGTGTTGATTGCAACCGGCGACAGGTGGCATGCGCTGGCGGCGACGTGGGCGATGCGCTCCGGCAAGGATGTGTATTCAGAAAAGCCATCGGCAATGACCATAGCGGAGGGGCGGATGGTTGTGGAGACAGCGAAGCGCTATGGAAGGGTGTACCAGACGGGCACACAACGCCTGAGCGAGGCCAACTTTGTCTTCTGCATTGAAGCGGCGCTGAGCGGCAAACTTGGCAAAGTGCATACTTGTTATGCGCACATTGCGCCGTGGGACGCAGCGGAGATGAGACATGACTGGCTGCCGGCGGAGCCTGAGCCGCCGCGGGATGAGGTTGATTGGGACCAGTGGCTGGGTCCGTGTCCGTGGCGGCCATACAACTCCGCATACGTGCGAGGCGGGTGGCGCGGGCATTATGATTTTCACACCAGTTGCATCGGCGAGTGGGGAGCGCACACATTTGCGCAGGCGATGGCCGGGATTGGTTGTCTGGACACGCCGGGGGTGGAGTACAAGTACGTTGAAAACACCACGGGCGACGGCATGACCGTGACATTCCCCAATGGCGTCAAAATGATCCTGTCGCGCGGCGACAAATACTGGCATGGCTCATGCGGGATGCGATTTGACGGGACGGAAGGCTGGGTGTCGGCTGCTGATGGGTACGGCAAACCGGAGTGTTCATCGCCGGCGCTTCTGGCGGATTTCAAGAAAATCGTGGGCGATTACATGGCGCGCACGCAGAGGCCGATGAATCACATGCGCGACTTTTTGGACTGTGTAAAGAGCCGGCGGCAGACGGTTGCCAATCCGGTCGTGATGCATAAATCCATGACAACGGTTCACGCTGCAAACATCTGCATGTGGCTCAAACGGGACATGAAATTTGACCCTGTAAAGGAGGAATTTATCGGGGATGCGGAGGCCAATCGTCTGCGTTCGCGGGCGCAGCGCGCGCCATGGACTTACTAACTAATTTGTTTAAACGCAAATCATAAACCAATTTAAATCATGAAAAACACCAAATTAAATCTGCTGTTGGCCGCCTCGTTGATCCTGGGCTGTGCGTGCGCAAGCGCGCAGACGGAGTCGGAGCTGATCGCAACCCTCAACAAACCGGATGCCTCTCTTTATGACAAGGTCGAGGCATGCCGTCTGTTGGGGCGTGTGGGCACGCGCAACGCCGTGCCTGTGCTGGCCTCGTTGCTGGCGGATGAAAAATTGAATCATTCGGCGCGCTACGGGTTGGAGACAATACCGGACCCGGCGGTTGAAGAGGCGTTGAGGGCGGCTCTGCCAAAACTTCAGGGCCGTCCGCTGGTTGGGGTGATAATCTCTCTGGGCGTCCGGAAGGATGTCAAAGCGATTGGGCTGCTGAGCGGATACCTGTCAAATGCCGATGCGGACGTTGCGCAGGCGGCGGCGCGGGCGCTTGGCTCCATTGGCGGGATGGAGTCGGCAAAGGCTATAGAGAGCGCTCTGGCCAAAACTTCGGCAGAAAACCGGCTGGCATTTTGCGAAGGTTTGTTCCGTTGCGCGGAGGGGCTGGCCGGGCAGGGGCAGAAGGCCGATGCGCAGGGCATTTATGACCGGTTGCGCGCGATGAAGGATGCCCCGCACCAGGTCAGAGCCGGCGCATTGCGCGGGGCGATCTTAGTGAGTGGAGATGCCGGGCTGCCGCTGCTGATGGAAGCGATACGCAGCGATGATTTTGTGCTGGTAGATGCCGCGGCGCGGACTGCCATGGAATTGAAAGATGCAGGCGTGACGCAGGCCCTGGCGGATGAATTTGGAAAACTGCCTTTGAAAACGGTTAGTTCGCTGTCGCCGCCAATCGTGACGCGGGTCCTGGCGGATGAACTTGGAAAACTGCCTGCGGACAAACAGGTGGTAGTTTGCTCGGTTTTGGGCAGGAGCGGCAATGCATCGGTATTGCCGGCATTGTTTGCGCTGGCAAAAAGCGCCAACAAAACGCCGCGACTGGCGGCAATCAAAGCCATACCCGAAATTGGACATGGCTCGGCTGTGCCGGTGCTGGCCGAATTGATGGCGGATGCGGATAATGAAGTGGCGAAGGCTGCGCAGGAGGCTTTGGCGTCAATACGTGGGGCAGAGGCAGATCAAGCAGTGCTGGCCATGGCCGGTTCATCAGAGGCGGACAAGCGGCTTGTTGCGATCGAGATGATAGCGCGGCGGCACATGACTTCTGCGATGCCAACTGTTCAGAAGCTTTGTCAAGATAAGGATAATCGCGTTCGGAATGCGGCTTTGAGGCGTTTGGGAGAAATTTCGGGGCCTGAAGCGCTTCCTTTGATGCTTGAACTGTTGAGCAAGGGGCAGGATACCGACGCAGTTGAGCAGGCAATCATAGCTTTGTGCACGCGCGTCGCAAATCCTGAGGCAGCGGTTGGACAGGTGGCCGGCGCGTTGTCCGCGGCGACGCCAACGGTGAAAAGCTCGCTGTTGCGAGTGCTTGGCGGGGTGGGAGGGCCGGCGGCGCTCAAGGCGTTGCAGGCGGCGCTGAATGAGTCCGACAGGGAGGTGCGTCTTACCGCGATTCGCTCCCTGGGTGGCTGGCGAACTGCGGAACCGGCGCAGGATTTGCTTGCAGTGGCGCAAAAGGCCGGAACACCGGCGGAAAAACAGCTTTGCCTGCGGAGTTATTTCAGGCTGGCAAACGAGGCGGACTTGCAGCCGCAACAGCGGCTTGAGCTATGTTTGAAGGCATCGCCGTTGTGCCAGAAGGCTGATGAGAAAAAACTGTTGCTATCGGCTTTGAGCAACATCAACACGCCTGCTGCAATGAACGCGGTTTTGCCGATGCTTGAGGATGCCGATGTGAAGAATGAGGCAAACGTTGCGGCGCTTGGTATTGCGGAAAGGATTTTGAAGAGCCGCACGGCATCAGCGCGGTTTGCCAAGCAACTGGTTGAGCCGCTGAAAAAAGTGGTCGCTGCGGCGGCCAATGACGCGCAGCGGAAACGCGCCGAGGCGTTGCTGGCCGAGGCCGAGGCCGGCGGGCGCAAATAGGCTGGCGCAAATTCAACTTCCAGATTCAGCAAAATTCCGCTTGGGATAGGGGCGGAGAGGGTGCAAATTAATTCCCGCAAGCGGCGGAAAGGCCGGCTTGCGTCCATGATGGGTGAAACAATTGAAACAAGCGCCCCGCGGGAGGCGCGCGAACGGCTGCCGGTATGGTTGCGGCTGGCTTTGCCGCGTTCGGCGTCTTATGCGCGGACGCGGAATTTGATCCAGAACCAGCGGCTTCACACCGTGTGCGAAAGCGCAAAGTGTCCGAATCACTGGGAATGTTGGAGCCGCGGGACGGCCACTTTCATGATAGCGGGGGATCGTTGCACGCGCGCATGCGGGTTTTGCGCCGTTTCAACCGCCAAACCGCTGCCGCTTGATCCGGATGAACCCAATCGCGTGGCGGAAGCTGTGCGCGCCATGAAATTGCGCCATGCAGTCATTACGTCGGTGGCACGTGATGATCTTGAGGATGGCGGCGCGGGGCATTTTGCCAGGACAATCGAAGCAGTGCGCGCTCTTAATCCCGGCATTGCAATAGAGGTGCTGGTGCCGGATTTTTTGGACAAAGACACGGCGCTGGACACCGTGCTGGCGGCCCGGCCGGAGATATTCAATCACAACCTTGAGACAGTGCGGCGATTGACGCCGAAAGTCCGGCACAGGGCCACTTATGAGCGGTCGCTTAACGTGCTGCGCAAGGTCAACCATCGGCGTCCAGCCGGGTTATACACCAAATCTGGCCTGATGGTTGGATTGGGTGAAACCGAGGCGGAAGTTATTGACGCAATGCGCGATCTGAGGTCGGTCGGTTGCGATATTTTAACCATTGGCCAGTATCTTAGGCCCACTGCGGGGCACCTGCCGGTGGTTGAATATATCAAGCCGGAGCAATTCGTGCGTTATGCGCGGACAGCGCGTGAACTGGGGTTTTTGCACGTGGCCAGCGGCCCGTTGGTGCGCAGCTCATATCATGCGGACGATTTTCATCCGCAGCCGATGGCGCCGGCTTCTGCCGCGGATTGCCGGCGCGCATAAAAGGCTTCCAAATTGGCAAGCAATGAAATTTCGGCGGAACTGTAACGCCGCGCCTCCAGAAAAGCCTTCTTCTGTTCGGGCGTGGCTTCTGATGGATTAAACATCCAGAGCCAGCGGCGGTATTGTTGTGGGTCGGTTTCGGCTGGGAACAGCCTTGCTTCCCATAATGTTCGATTTTGCGGCGGCATCTGGTCCCAAACTTGTTCCGGTTTGATTGCCGCCAATTCAAGCCACTTCAACAGAGGCAATCCGCAGAAAGTGGCGCCAGATGTTGCAGCGTCTTTGAATGTATCTGAGACGCCATGAGGCCGGATAAAATAAACGGGTTGGCCGTATCCCGCCCAGCCTCCCAGCACGTCGAGACATGCGCCTTCTGGCAGGGTCAACTCATCCAGGATATCCACGCCAACCAGGACATTATTTCCTGCGAGCGTTATTTTGGCCTCGATGCGGCAGCCTTCAATCCAACTGTTTTTGCCCTGAACGCATCCAGCCGGGCCGAGGGCGTTGCCCAGCGAAATCAAGCCATCGGGAAGCGGTTTGCCGGAATCCTGAAGGGCCAGCTTGTTGCCAGCGGTTATTAACTGGCGGGTGGTGCCGAAGTGCAGGAAGTGGCATTGGCTCAGCAGGCTTATATGCAGCGGGATTTCGTGAAGCGGCTTGAAAAGATTTTTCAATACGTTTTGAGGCCACCTGGAGCCGGCGGAATGAACCTGCTCAAGATAATGTGCGGGCGTGGATTCCGTTCCCAATGCGCAGCAAATTTCGCGGAAAAAATCCACGCCCAATTCGTGGATATTATGCTCCATGGCATCGTCCAATTGGAGTCTGTCACCAGACGTTATGAGGCCGAATGCCCGCAATAGATTTGTTGCGGCGGCGGCGTCGAAGCTCATGATGCCGACATCAAGCAATGCGCGGCCGTCGGGCAGAATTGCGCCCAACTTTTGCTGCATCTGGGGCGCAGGTTTTTGCAAGTACAACCGCACCCGTCCGTCATGGCGGGCGCAAAACACGCCGTGTCTGGAGGCTTCCTCAACCGTTGCAGCAGCGGCAAGGGCGGTGATGCCGGTGGGAGAAAACCGCGCTTCCGTGGGGTTGAACCAGATGAGCGCATCGCCGGCGGTGATGACGACCTGTCCGGCGAATGGTGATGGAGCCGGCAGACTTGCCAGAGCCGGCCACTGGCGGTCAAACAAGGCGAAGCTGGCTGTAGAATTTGGCGGGGCAGGTACCGGCACGAAAATTTTTCCGCACGGCCCGTAGGCTGGGAGGCGTTTGGAATCGCCGCCGGCGTGAATTATGAGAATCCGCAAGCGGCTCAGGGCGGTTTGAACGGCCTGCAATGATGAAAATTTAGCGCCGGATTTTTGGGCTTCCCGGTTCAGCACTTCCAACAGGCAGGCCAACGTGCTGCCGCCGGAGCCGATGCGTTTGCCGCCCGGGTCGGGAACAACCATGACCTCGCCGGCTTCGGAGAATCGGTTGGCGTTGCGCCTTCTGGCAAGTTGCCATTCGTAAGCGCGAGCTTGCCCCGGATTCGAGGCGGTGATAATCAGGTAATCCCAAGCCGGTTTTCGCATAATCGCGCGGTTAGATTGGCAAGGTCTGAGACTAAAAGAAAACACAATTTTGTGAACAGAAGCGGGCGCAAATTCGTCGGGATTAAAGGTATGAGAAGAGATGAACGGCGAAACGCACAATGGAGGGGAGCCTGATGTATTTTGTAAAACGCCATCGTTATTTGCTGGCCTTCCTGGGCGTGCTGGTTTTTTGCTCAGTCATGATAATGCGCCAGATTCACTTGAACCAATCACGGCATGTGGAGATGCGTGAGGCGTTTATTTTGTTGCACGCGCGCGGATACACCAATGAGGCATCCCGGCTGTTCAATCGTTTGGTCAACGAAGTGCACAAACTATCCACAAGGGAGCTTATGGATGACTGGCAGCGGACGATTATTTTGGTGGACCCATCCATAGACCAGCCGAAAAATTTGATCTGGCGCTATCATTGGACGGTCAGCAACGAACTTGAAAAGCGAACTGAAGACACTTTGAAGCGGGCGCTGAAACTCGCCGGCAGCGAGGAAAAGTGACGCACTACGATGCCTGGAAGGGCGTGGCCGGCTTGAAAAAAAACTTAAAAAACCGGCGTTGACATGGCCGGCTTGCATGGTTAGGATTAAACAGCAAAGAACGAGAGGGTATTAACATGTGGTTAACGCGCACTTGCAGCATTTTGGCAATTTTAGCCGGTATTGCGGTGGTGGTGTTGGGCATCACGCATATCAAGCCGGCCATTGAAGGATTGCAGAAGGACCTGGCGGACATGACCGATGACAGGAATCGGGAGCGTTCGCGTGCGAACAAAGCCGAAAAGAGTCTTGCCGAGACGCGCGAGGCGCTGCAGCAGGAGCAATCGGCCCACAACGATACAAAGTCGCGCCTTGCGCAGGCGAATGAGGCACGGAATGCAGCGGAAAAACGCGCAAGCGATCTGGCCGATCAACTGGCCAGGACAAAAGCTGATCTGGAAGCTGCTAAACAGGAATTGGCCGCATGGGAGGCGCTTGGGTTGAAACCGGAGCAGATAAAGGGTCTGAAAGATGCTCTGGCCCAGGCGAACACGGCAATTGGCGCGCTTAAAGATGAGAACAGCACCCTTGCGCGTGAGGCCAAGAAATGGCGGCAAATGTATGAGGAACTTGTGGGCGCGCAGCCAGAAGTTGATCCTGAGGTTGGCGTGACGATGCCCGCAATGCGCGGTTCTGTAATTGCCGTTGATCCGAAATGGAATTTTGTGGTCATCAATCTTGGAAAGAAAAACGATGTGCGCGAGCGCGGTGTCTTTCTGATAGAGCGCAACGGGCGGCTGGTCTCAAAGGTGACCGTCCGCATGGTGCAGGATGATACATGCACCGCATCGGTAATGCGCGGCTGGAACATAGCCGACATCCAGGAGGGTGACGGAGCAGTGCATTGAGCGACAATGAAACCGGCCCAAGTGCAAAAATTCTTGTGGTTGCTATTGCTGGCGGCCATGGGCTTGTGGCTGTCAGGGTGCGGCACTGTTGAGGGCGACGCTGCCGCGAACACGTCAACGCGGCCATGGGCATCTCCGAAGGGATGGGAGGGCGGCGCTCCCATGGGAATGTATGACCATTATCGGCGTTGAGCCGGCATACCTGCTGCATCCCCAGCACTGAAAAAGGGGGTGGTTAGTTGGCAGGCGCGGTAGATTCTCGTTTCTCGTTTTCCGGCTTGTACTGCCAGTAAAAACCGGCTTGTTCAAAGGCTTTTCGTGATTCCTCTGATTTAATTTTCTCCAAAAGACGCGTCATGATGAGAGCATACTTGGTATGGCGGCTTACGGCGTAGGGTTGGGTCGCCTTGGCCAAGGGATGGTTTACAGGTATCAGTTCAAGATGCCCGCTTGCCGTTTTCCAGTTGCTGCGGCAGGCCATGATTGCATCCAGGGAGCCGGTGCGCAATTGGTTTACCAGAAAATCACCGGTGGGCGATTCCACTTTCAAGGTTTGGTTGGTGATTGCGTCATACAGGCCGACTGCCTGCAAGAGTTTGAAAATCAAAGCGCCCATGGCGGATTTTTCGTGGTGTGGAAGGCCCACGCGCAAGCCCGGGCGGGTCAGGTCGCTCATTTCGCGAATATTTTTCGGGTTTCCCTTTGGCACGATGATGACGATGTCATTGTCGGCGATGACCACAGGATTCAGATAGAGGTCGGCCACGGTATTCATGAATGAAACATCACAAGCGAAATAGGAGTCCGGCCTTGCACCGGCCCGCATCTGGGCTGTGAGAATACCGCAGCCATTGTAAACGGTGTTGATACGGACACCCTCGCGCTGTTCAAAGTCGCGAAGGATTTTTTCGATGGCCGGCCGGAGCATTGAGCCGCTGAACAGGAGCAGTTCAGGCTGCCATGCCCAGGCGTCGCCTTCAACGGTTTCATAATGGAATCTGGCGAATATTGGCAGTCCCTTGTCGCGTGCGCTCAAATAACGCGCAAACCGGAGCGCGGTGGTTGGCTGGCGGCAGCTTTGCAACACGGTAATCCACGCGGTTTGCGGCTGGCTGGAGAAAGCCGGCACTTTTACAAGTTCCAATTCCGGGTACTGTTTTACGGTGGAATCCCAGACTATCGCGGCGTCTGCCGCCCCTAATTTTACATCGTTTGCGAGGTCGTTGACCGTGCTTTTGAAGACGCCATGCTGGCGGACGTGCGATTCAAGCGCCGGCCAAAGTCCGGATGCCTGGAGGATTTTACGCGTCAACCCTCCGATTGATGCCGCATCGGGGGCGGCAATGGCTGTGCGCACGTCCGGGCGCAATAAATCTTGCAAACCTTGCACGCTTTTTGGATTGCCACGGCGAACTGCGATTACTGCGGTTTGCCTGGCGACAGGGATGCTTTCAGCAATCAAGTTATGCTGCCGTGCGAGTTCGAGGTAACTTTCATCGGCAGCCAGATACAAGTCGCCGGTTTTGGCAACCCGCGCATTGTTTAGAAGCGTGCCTGAACCGCCAAATTGAAGTTGAACCGGCACGCCGTATTCCTGCTGAAATTGCCGCGCCACGAGCTCAACTGGCGGTTTCAGACCGGCGGCACAATAAAGCACGAGCGGCGGCTGTCCGCCCGCGCCTTTATTTGAGCCGGGCTTCCACATCAGGGCTAAAATTAAAAGCGCCGCCACGACTACTGAGCCAAGAGCGATCATCATCATTGGAGCCGAACGAGCGGCTGCCGAATGGCGATTTGAGCGAGTTGCGGCCGGCTTTACAAAGCAAAGCACGTTATGTTTGGAGCCGGATTTGTTCGGAGTTTGGTTTGAAAAATTTTCCTCTTTCATGCAGTTGAAAGTCTGCCTCCATCCATCTTGCGAACTTCTTTGGCGAATTTGGCTGCGGCAGGGTCATGAGTGACCAACAAAACTGCGCCCCCGCCTTGCGCAAATTCGGCCATGTATTCCAACACGCGCCGGCCGTTGTCGGCATCCAAATTGCCGGTTGGCTCGTCGGCAAGCAAAACTTTCGGTTGATTGAACAACGCCCGGGCAAGGGCGGTTCGCTGCCGTTCGCCAGTGCTTAATTCGGCTGGGACGTGATGTCGGCGATGGCCAAGGCCGAAATGTTCCAGGAGCTGTTCGGCCCGTGCGATGGCATCTTTTTGCGGGACGGCCAGAGCCGGGGCGCAGACGTTGTCCAAAACGCTCAGGTAAGGTATCAGGTGGAATTGTTGGAAAACGAATCCAATATGGGCGCCGCGAAAGCGTGCGCGCTCATCATGACTGAGGGCGTAAATGTCCCTGTCCAGGAGAACAACGCGGCCCGAATCCGGCCGCAAAAGGCCGCCTGCAGTCAAAAGAAGCGTGGTTTTGCCGCAACCACTTGGCCCTTGAACCGCTAGAAAGGAGCCGGGTGTCAGTTCCAGGGAAACTTCTTGTAGTGCGCGCACCGGGCCGTTGGCGCCGTGATAGGTTCGACTTATGGCTTCGAGGCGCAGCATTTTGAGTTATTCCTCCTGTAGAATTGGGGCCGGGTCTTGGGATGCGGCCCACAATGCGGGCAGCCACGCTGCCGCCATGGACAGCAGAGGCGCGGCGACGAGGGCAGCGGCCAGGAAGGCCGGCTGCAGAAGTTTGGTTATTGGAATGGCTGCCGGCGATTCTCCCCACTGGCTGCCAATCAGAATTCCGCCCAAAGCGCCCAAACATGCGCCCAAAATTCCCATCACAGCCGCCTTGCCTAGAAACGCGGCCAAAATCTGGCTTGCCCTGACGCCAATGGCGCGGAGTATGCCCACTTCCTGGCGGCGTTCGCGCACGTTGACCCATGTAAGTAGCGCAACCCAAAGGGCGGCAGCCACCCACGCCACAGGTGCCAGCACCGCTGCGTAAGCATCCAATTGCGCGCGCATTTGCTGGCGGGCAGCCTTTTCATGAGCGAGGGATGCGGCGGCCTGGCTTGCGGCGCGCTGTCGGGCTTCGGCGCGTGTAATCGCCTGGCTGGCCAATTCAATCACGCGCGTGTCGGGAAGCAGCGCGCCGATTTCAGCGCGGATTTTGTCCAGGCGATCTGCCGAGCAATTGCATTCGAGGGCGAGAATCGCATTTATCTGGCCGGGGCGTCCGAGCAATTGCTGTGCCTCGTTCAGGTCCATCCATATTGTTATGTCATCGGTGTTGCCGCGTTCCTCGACCAACTGGCTGATTTTGAATGAGCGGCCCATGAAACTGACATTATCGCCCAGTTTCAAATTCAGGCTTTGATGCAATTCAAATCCAATGGCTATATGCCCCGGAGGCACTGCGTCGCGCAACGGCTTTTGCTGTGCGCTTTGGATATAAACCTCGCCTCGTACCCCCGTCAGGATTACTTTGCGCTGGCGTTCGGGCCATTTGACTTTTTGAGTGAGCACAGGGAGAATGTGATTTATGGTGGCCACCTTGCTGTTGGCGAGTTTCAATGCGTAATCTTCAGGCATGAAACGCAAAGGAGCTTCGTCATTTTGCAAATCGTTCAGGCTTTGTCCGTAGGGTAATATGAGCACGTTAAACCCGAGTTTCAGCATGATTTTGCGGTAGTCGTCTTCGAGCTTCCGCATCATGTTTTGTGTTTCGACCTCCTTGGCGGAGAGAATTTTCTCCGTCACCAGATCATGTTTGCGTAAAAGTGCCATCTCCGCCACAAGGCAGGCGGTGGCGGCTGCCACGCCCAACATGCCAAGGGCGAAATTCAGCTTGCGATGCGCTATTTCGCGTAAGATGAGCCTGCGCAAGTTCAAGGTTATCCCTCGTTTTTCTTGTAACGTACAACAAAAAAGGAGGCGATTGCAATAGCGGCCAGCAAGGCTGCGATGGCATAAAAAACATTGTTGAGCCAATGTGTTTCGGCGGGGGTGGACGCTGTGTTGGCGACTGAGATTGCCGCCGGATTGTTGGTTGGCGTTTTTGTTGAAGTCAGACCGCCCAATTTGGGGAGGGCGGGTGGCGGCGGTTCGCTTAGCTTTGCGCCTTGAATCATTGCATCCCAATTGGCGGCCAGAAGCAGATCAAACCCTGGATTTTGTTCCTTTACTTCGCATGAGCACTCGCCCAGGAGGAAGCTGGTGACTTCCGCGATGAATTTGGAGTTGATCTGTTGACCTGGAAGCGCGCACAAGGCGCGTCCGCGACCAAATACAGGGATGGCGATTGGTTCCTTTAACGCCGCAACTTCCTGGTCGCGATTCAACAGCAGGCTCGTCAGCAAATTCTCAGAAGGCGCATTCCGGGAAAGACGGACTATTGGAAAACGCACCTTGAATTGGACGGTGTTGGTGGCGTCGGGATTGTCCAAATCCTGTGAGGCCGGCCATTCGAGCGTGCGCTCGTTTTTTTTCAATTCGGAGGAAAGAACTTTTGCGGCTGATTCGTCTTTGGTGGGGTCGCCGCTTTCCAAAAACAGCCAGACGGCGGCGGCGTTTTCAGACATGAGTTGGCGAATCTGCCGGCGGGCTGGAGAATCAAGAAGTGCCTGAACCTGCGCGGCGTTTAACGGGGCGCTCCATGCAGGCGGGCTGTCAGGTTCAGCATCAGGATATTTCAATGCCAGCCACGGCAACCGGTTTGTGCCAATCCTGTTCCAAAACGCGAGTATTTCATCGGGTTGTTTCTCTGCCAAATCAACCCGCAGCACCTGGAAATTAAGCGGGCCAGTTGGGAGGCGTTGGGCTGCCTCGATGACTTGAGTCAGAGCCTGTTCCTCGGCGGTCAGAATTCCACGGTGGAATACGAACAGTGTGTAAACTGAAGGGCTCCAACGTTCGAGTGCATAGCGAAAAACAGGCGTGTCGCAAGCGGAAGCGGCCATGCCGCCCAGAAACAGGCACAGCCACAAAGCAAAATTTTTTTGCCGCCCCATGCACAAATGTTTAGCACCGTTTTATGCAAATGAAAGCCTGAATTCATGAGAATTACGTGGAAAAACTTCCTGTCTGGAAATTCGCAGACGGCATTTATGTGGCAGCAGGATTGAATTTGCAAAAGGCGGCATTTTGGCATGTTAAAATAACCGCCGGAGTTGCTGGCGATGGCCTGTGGCGCGCATTTGGGGGCGGGGAATGGTGTTTCAGCAAGAATGGTATTTCGGGTTGAATGGCGGGGATTGACAACTTAGGATGGCGGCTTTGAGTGAACCTTGCGGATGTGAAATTCGCGTCTGGCAAGAATTGTGACTGTGAGCGCAAACGAACCATTGTCCATACGCAAGTTTTTTGCCGGCAAGCGCGTGCTGTTGACCGGCGCGACGGGTTTTCTGGCAAAAGCTGTCATGGAGAAACTGCTCCATGATTTGCCGGAAGTGGAGCGGATTTATCTTTTAATTCGCCCGAAGTTCAAAAAAGACGGCACCCATGTGGATTCGCGGCAGCGGCTTGAAGAAGAAGTTTACCGCAACAGCGCCTTTTTGCGTTTGCGGGATAAAATGGGGGAGAGATTCGAGGATTTTTGCGCCGAAAAGGTTGATTGTGTGACCGGTGATTTGACCAGGGAGCGGTTGGGGCTTGATGAGGCGGAATTTCGTGAGCTGGCGGGAAAAATAGATGTAATCATAAACAGCGCGGCAACAGTTGTGTTTGATGAGCGGCTTGATTTGGCATTGAATTTGAACACGCTGGGGCCGCAGCGGTTGCTGGAGCTGGCGCGCGCCGGTCACGCCATCTATGTGCATATTTCCACTGCCTATGTTTGCGGGCGGCGCACAGGCAACATTCCGGAAAAATTACTGAGTCCGCTTGAGGCGATTGATGCGCAGTTGCCGCCCGGAGTGCCCCGGCCTGAGAGGTTTGTCGTTCAGGAGGAAATCGCGAGCCTGTGGCAGGCTGTGGAACGCGTGAAAGGCGAATGGTCGGCTGAATGTGAGCGGCGAAAATTGGACGCCGAAAGCGAGGAGGCCAGGGAAGAGCTGGAGCGCAGGCTCGTCGCGGCCGGGATGAAAAGGGCGCATCAGTTGGGCTGGAACGACACTTACACCTTTACAAAATTTTTGGGCGAGCAGCTCATTTATCAGCAGCATGGAAAGGTTCCAACCGTCATCATCAGGCCGTCAATCATAGAATCGTCGTTGCGTGAACCCGAGCCAGGCTGGCTGGACGGGCTGCGTATGGCCGACCCAATCATCATCGGTTTTGGCAAGGGACGTTTGCCGGATTTTCCCGCGAACTTGAACATAGCATTGGACATCATACCGGCGGATTTTGTGGTGAACTGCATTTTGGCAGGGGCGGCGCACATTGCGCGCATCCCCGGCGGGTTTGATCTTTTCACAATAGCCAGTTCCACCAAGAACCCGCTCTGGTTTGAGAGTCTTTACACGCATGTCAGAGATTACTTTGTGAAGCATCCGTTCACGGACAAAAACGGGCGTCCGATTCGCATAGGGGAGTGGAAATTCCGGAGCATGCACGAGTACCGGAGCTGGATGGTGAACCGCTATCTGCGGCCAGCTCAACTGGCGCTGAAGCTCGTCAACGGGCCGGTGCCCATTCCCTATGCCCGCCGGTTGCGGCCCCGGTTGAAAAACAGCGTGGCCCGCATCGAGCAGTTGCTTTACTACGTGGACATTTACGGGCCTTATGTGAACCTGGATTGCAGATTCGAGATTGATCACTCCTTCGAGTTGCTCGAATCGTTGACGCCCGCCGAACGCGAGCAGTTCAATTTTGATCCGCGCCGTTTTCACTGGCGCCATTACCTGCAGGACATTCACATCCCCGGGCTTAAGAGAAACATACTGCGCATGGATGCGCTGCCGCGAACCGGGGCAAGCCAGGGCCGGCTGCTCGAAGAGGAAGAAACCGGGCGCAAACGCGCCACAGTCACAAGCATACGTGGCGTGCCGCAGACGATTGTGGACTTTGCGCTTCGCGGAAAGGAGCGGTTTGGAAACAAAACAATTTGGGAAATCCGGCGCAGCGACCCCGCCAACGGCCCCGCACATGTCCGGCTCAGTTATGAAGAGGCGTTTGAACGGGCTGGACGTTTGGGCAGGATGCTCGGGGCGCGTCTGGGACTACATCCCGGAGACCGGGTGGTGTTGATTGGAGAGAATTGCCCGGAGTGGGCGCTGGCATATTTTGCAATAAGCCGCGCCGGGGCGACAGCAGTTCCACTGGATCGGATGCTGCCTCCAGCCGAGTTTGCGCGCATAACAAAGTTTGTCGAGGCCAAGGCTGTCATTGCATCGCCAATGGTCTGGCAGGCGGCCAGGGAACATTTGGGGACAGGACATGGTCTGCCGCCGACGTTGAATCTTTTTGACAATCTGAACCCGTTTCCGGGGGAGCATTGGCCTCAAAAAGAGGCTGACCCTGAGAAATATGCGCTGAAAGAACCGGCGCCGGTGTCGCTTGCCTCGATTTTGTTCACCAGCGGCACAACTTTGGAGCCAAAGGGGGTGATGCTGACGCATGCCAACTTTGTGGCCAATGCGATGGCGGTGTCGGAGGTGCTTGAGCCGTTGGAAAGCGACCGGTTTTTGTCGGTGTTGCCATTGCACCACGCCTTTGAGTTTACCTGCGGGCTGCTGATACCGATGTACGGCGGGGCAACGGTCTATTATTTGGAAAAATTGCGCGGGCAGGAAGTACTCGACGCGATGAGGCTGAATGAGATTACGGTGCTGCTTGGGGTGCCGCGCTTGTTTCAATTGTTCAAGGCCGGCATCGAGGCGCGTATAGCCGAAACCGGCTTGAAGGGCGAGCTGGCGCTGGAATTGGGCGAGATGGGTTGTTTGCTGGGCGAAGTGCTTGGACTGCGCGATTTGCGGCCGCGCGTATTCCGAAAAATTCACGATGCATTCGGCGGGCATTTGCGGGTTTTTGTCTCCGGCGGCGCGGCGTTGGACCCTGAAATCTATTATTTTTTCAAGCGCTTTGGAATCACTGTGTGCGAGGGATACGGTCTGACGGAGACCGCCCCGGTGCTGGCAGTCAACCCGCTTTCGGCGACGAAACCAGGCTCAGTCGGGCCGGTGGTTCCGGGCATGGAAATCAACATCCAATCGCTGGAGGGCGACGACGAGGAGCACGGCGAGATACTTGTGCGCGGGCCAGCGGTAATGCATGGATATTGGAAAAACCCGGAGGCAACAGCGGCAGTTTTTGACAACGGCTGGTTCAAGACCGGAGATGTTGGCCGGTTGGACGAGGATGGCTATCTCTACATTACCGGAAGGGTGAAGGACATCATCGTCACCAGCGCCGGCAAGAATGTGCATCCGGACGAGGTTGAATACCACTTGCGGGATTTGCCCGGTGTAAAGGAGTTGTGCGTGATTGGCCTGCCGGGCAGGCATGGGCAGGGTGAAGAGGTTGTGGCTGTAGTTGTGCCTGAAAACGGCGCCGACCGTGTTCAGATAAATGCCGCGATTCACCTGGTTAACAAGACGATGCAAAGTTATCAGCGCGTGTCACGGGTGGAATTTCAGAGCGAAGATTTGCCCAAGACCTCGACTCTCAAGGTGCAGCGGGCAAAAGTGCGGGCGCGCTACCTGGAAACGTCCGGCGCCGAGGCTTTGAAGATGCCTTCGCCGGCAGTGGAAACGCTGGCTGCAACGGCAAAGGAAGCGGTGGCGCATCCCGATGGTCTGGCAATTGAGGTTGCCCGTGCGATAGCTCGCGTGGCAGGGCATATTTCACCGGCGGATGTCCACCCCGGCCAGAGTTTGCAACTGGATTTGGGGATTGATTCAATCGGTCGGGTTGAGTTGCTGCATCTGCTTGAAAACAAGTTTAATGTGACTTTTCCTCCGCAGGCGGAGAATCAACTTACCACTGTTCGCGAGGTCATGGACATGGTTGAGGCTGCGCTTAAAACCGGCGGTAAAACAAGATTCCGCAGGTGGCGGCCCCTGTGGGAGCGCGCACGCGTGCAGCCTGGGTCGCTGGAAATCGGGATGCAGCAGAGTCGCGGGCGGATTGCATTGAGGCGAATTTTTGAGGCGGTAACTGGATTAATCATGAGCACGCATTTGCGTGTGCGTGGCGACGGCCTTGAGCATCTGCCGGCCAATGGGCCGTATATTCTTGTGGCAAACCATTCCAGCCATCTCGACCTGCCGGCAGTCCGAAAAGTCCTTGGCAGGCGCGCGGACATCCTTCATGCCATGGCAGCCAAGGATTATTTCTTCAACACACGTTTCAAATCGTGGTTTTTCACGACATTCTTGAACGCACTTCCATTGGACCGCGAAGCCAATCCTGCAGAGAGTCTTGCGGCTTGCAAGACGGTGCTCGACAGCGGACGTCCGATTTTGCTTTTCCCGGAAGGCACGCGTTCGCAAACCGGCGAGTTGCAGCCTTTCCGGCCGGGAATAGGTGTGCTGGCAGTTGAACTGGATGTGCCGATAATACCTGTCTGGATTCAGGGGACGTTTGCAGCGCTTCCGAAAGGCAGAATAATTCCAATGCCCGGCCCAATCGAGGTGCGCATCGGCCCGCCGGTGGAGTTGTCGGCATTGAAGGCGGAAAAGGGCACGGCATCGCCGGCAGATTTATACCGTCGAGCGGCGGCGCTCTTGCGCGAAAAGGTGGAAGAACTGGCCGATTTGCCGCCCATCAAATAGGTTATGCCGCCGGAAACAATGGAAGGCGCTCAACATCCGGAGTTTGGGAAGCAGGTTGCGGCATATTGCGACGTGGATGGGACGCTTGCGCACACCGACATAGTCGGGCCGTTGATTTATTTGAAGCAGCATCTTGAGCCGGGGTTGAAGAGCTGGCTTTGGATGTGCGGATTGCTCTGGCGCGGGCCGTGGTGGCTGTTGTTGGACAGGTGCAGCCGAGCGGCCTCCAACCGTTCAATTTACGCGCACTACCGCGGCATGCCAGTGGCGCGTGTGCGCGAGCTTGCTGGAAATTGTTATCGCAAAAAAATTCGCTCCCGGCTTTATCAAAAGGCATTGGAATACCTGGACAGATTTCGTTCCGACGGGGTGCTGCTGGTGCTGGTTACCGGCGGATTGGATTTGTTCATGGAACCGCTGGCGCGCGAGCTCGGCGCGGATTATATTGCGCCCAAGCTTGAGGAAGTTGACGGAGTTTTCACCGGGCGGATTGTGCCCGGGCCGCTAACTGGCGAAGCAAAGGCCGAGGCAGTGCGCCGCCACGCAGAGGCGCATGGAGTGGATTTGGCGCGTTCTTTTGCGATGGGCGATGCTTTTGGCGACAAGCCGATGCTTGAATGTGTTGGCAGGCCGGTGGCAATAAATCCCGACAGGCGCTTGTTGAAAGTTGCCGTGGCGCGGGGATGGCAGGTTGAACGATGGTAGGGCGCGAAAACAACAATATCTGATGGGCGAATCCATTCAATTTATTCGTTCGGTGCCGCGGTGGCTGTTTGTGCGGAATTTATCCGGGCGCTGGCCTTCGGCGGCAACCGGGGCATTATCCTGCATCCGGCGTGTTGAAACGCCGCCGCCGCGGCTTCCGACGCAGGAGTGGGTGCGCATACGGCCTTACATGAGCGGCATTTGCGGCTCGGACTTGTCGGCCATCGCATGCAAGGGAAGTCCGTATTTTTCGCCGTTTGTTTCCACGCCGTTTGTTCTCGGCCATGAGCTTGTTGGCGAAATTGTCGAGACAGGGAATGAAACCCCAAAGGCATGGCAGGTTGGCCGGCGCGTTGTCATCGAGCCTGCATTGGGCTGCGAGGTGCGGGGGCTGCGCCCACCGTGCCGGTCATGCGCCGCCGGGGAATATGCAAATTGCGAAAACATCACAAAGGGCAGCATACCGGCTGGATTCCAAACCGGTTATTGCGCTGGAACAGGCGGTGGCTGGAGCACCGCCACCGTGGTGGCGCATCCATCGCAATTGCAGGCTGTTCCGGAGGTAGTCAGCGATGAAGAGGCGGCGCTGGCCGAGCCGTTTGCATGTTCGCTGCATGCCGCGATGAAGATCCCGCGTGAAAAGGGGAAGACCATCTTGGTAATTGGAAGCGGGACAATCGGGCTGCTGTTGATCCACGGCTATCGCCGTGCTGGAGGGCAGGGGCGTGTGCTCGTGGTGGCGCGTTTTGCGCATCAGGCCGAGATGGCGCGCAGGCTTGGAGCGGATGAATGTGTTAATCTGCGGCCTCCGCGGGAATTTTACCAATGGGTGCTGGAGCGTGGCGGCGGGGCCGGGGAAGGGGCCGGAATTTACCAGCCGGAGTTGGGCAAGCCTGTTGTGCTTGGCGGAGTGGATTGCATTGTGGACTGCGTTGGCAACAGCCAGACGATTGATGACGCGGTGCGTCTGGCAAGGCCGGGCGGTCTGGTGCTTTTGGTTGGAATGCCCGGCATTCCGAGGAATGTGGACTGGACGGCCATCTGGTACAAACAACTGAGTGTTCAAGGCACTTATGCCTATGGATGGGAGACTGCGCCGGATGGCCGGCGGGTAAAGACAATACAGCTTGGCCTGGAATATATGGCTGGCAACCCGGGCGCGCTTGCGCCGCTTGTGAGCGGGCGTTTTTCGCTCGAGGAATATCGCGCGGCCATACAGCATGCTTTCCGGACTGATTTGCCTGGAAATTTCAAGACCATGTTTGTTCTCCCGCGAACTTGATATGGTGCAAATGTGAATTTTGAATGAAAGCAATAGACGCCGAGGGTTTGGTTAAAATTTACGAGAAAGGTGATCCACCGCTGTTTCTAATGAACGGCGAGGGGTTCCGGTTTGTCCGGGTGCCACCGGGCAGCCGGGTGTTGTATCCCCGACCGCCCATTCCCGGTTTCAAGGATTTGCGCGCCGAGATTGAAAAGGCGTTGGATAATCCGATTGGAATGCCGCCGCTGAAGGCGCTGCTGAAACCCGGCATGAAAGTCACAATAGCTTTTGATGATGTTTCCCTTTCTCTGCCAAAGATGCGTCCGCCGGACTGCAGGCAGGTGGCGCTGGAGGTGCTGCTGGAGCGTCTGGCAGAGGCCGGAGTGGACGATGTTCACCTGGTTGTGGCCGTCTGCCTGCACCGGCACATGCACGATTGGGAGGTGCGCGAAACGGTAGGCAAAAAAATCTTCAACGCCTACTGGCACAAACGGTTGCTGTACAATTACGATGCCGAGGACCCGTCGGACAACATTGTGCTGGGGAAGACTGAAGCCGGTGATATTGTCGAGATGCACAAGCGCTCGGCGACTTCGGATTTGTTGATTTATGTGAACTTGAACCTGGTTGCGTTGAACGGCGGGCACAAATCAGTCGGGGTCGGTCTTGTGACATATCGCTGTGTGCGCTCCAATCACAACCACGATGCGCAATATCATTCGCGAAGTTTCAATGACCCGCCGCGCAGCCGGATGCACCACATCATTAACCGGGTGGGGCGCTATATCGAAAAACATGTCAAGGTGTTCCACATCGAGATGACGGTCAATACGGACACTTTCCCGGCTTATCTGGGTTACATGCAGACACAGGAGACAACGTGGTCTGCACTGGATAAAATCTCGGCGCGCATAACCCAGGCGAGCCTGTCCTGCACGCCGCTGGCGTTGAACCGGAAAATCTTTTTTGCAAACCGCGCGCCTTATGGCGTGACCAGCGTGCAGGCGGGAGAATGCGAGGCTGTGCATGAACAGACTCTCCGGAATCTCTACCGGCAACAATTGATAACTGTGGAAGGACAATCCGACATCTTGATAGTTCCGATACCCTATGTGATGCCGTACAGCGTCCACTCGGTGATGAATCCGATTCTTGTGTACGCAATGGGCCTGGGATACATGTTCAACTTTTACATGAACAAGCCGCTCTTGAAACCGGGCGGCTCAATTATCTTTTTGCATCCGCTGGAGTTCAAATTCGATCCGGTCCACCATCCAAGCTACATCGAGCTTTTTGACAAATTACAGGAAACTCGTGATCCGGCGGAAGTTGACCGGCGCTGGGCGGATGAACTGGCACACAATCCCAAGTACATAGAACTTTACCGGTATCACAATGCCTACCATGGATTCCACCCTGTTTCGATGTGGAACTGGGGGGCGTACGGCATGAATTACTGCGGGCAGGTCATCATAGTTGATCCGCGCAGCCCCGAGGCCGCCCACAGAATGGGCTGGCGGACTGCCAGAAATGTTGAAGAAGCCATCGAGATGGCGCGCGAAAAACATGGCGCATCAGCCACCATCAGCGTCATTCACAGCCCGCCAATAGCAATGTGGGAAGTAAAATAACTCAGCCAAATTATGCCGGCACATAATTATCAACAACCGAGCCGCTTCCGTCCTGCCTGCGAAAATGTCCTGTGATTACCTTATAATTGCCAATCCGGTATCAGGGCGGCAGACGGCGCCGGCGGCTGCATCACGCGTGCGACAGTTGCTCGAAGCCGCAGGCGCAAAGGTTGATTTGCAGTTAACCACCGGAAGAGGCGATGCCTTCCATCGGGCGATTGCCGCTGTAAAAAATGGTGTTAAAATCGTGGCCGGCTGCGGGGGCGACGGCACGTTGCATGAGATTGCCGCGGCAATTGAAAATTCACCAACCGCACTTGGCATTATTCCACACGGACGCTGCAACGATTTCGCCCGGGCATTGGGCTTTCCCAAGTCTGCCGCCCCGGAGCAGTTTGCTAAAATTTTGCTGGAGGGACGCCGCCGGAAAGTGGATTTGGGGGCAGTTGGAAAAAAACGCTTCCTAACGGTTGCCACGCTTGGGTTTGATTCCGATGCAAGCCGCTTTGTCGAAACTCGCCGGTTATGGGTGAAAGGCACTCCGGCGTATCTTTGGGCGGTGCTGGCCGTTCTGTGGCGTTTTCGCTCTCCAACAGTCCTTTTGCGGGGTGATTTTGGCGCCTGGGAAGGCCGCATTCTTTTGACGGCAACCGGCAATACATCTTCTTATGGCGGGGCAATGAAGATTACGCCGAATGCAAAATTGGATGATGGGATTTTTCATGTTACACTTGTCGAGGCGGTGAGCAAGCTGACGGTGCTGCGGGTTTTGCCAAGGGTCATCAAAGGCACGCACTTGTCTCATCCCGGGGTGCGCGTTTTGACGACGTCCTGGCTCGAAATCACCACACCGGAAGGCCCGCAGTGGATTTGCGCGGACGGCGAGTCGCTCTGTCAGACTCCATGCCGCCTTGAAATTCATCCCAACGCCTTGGAAATAGTTGCGCCGTCATGAGCCTTGCAACCGCGGCTGGCGAACGGATTTTTCTTTAACCAGGCCGCTTCATTTTCTAAAACTTTTACATGCCGCTGCGAGTTCTTATCATCCCGGACAAGTTCAAGGGCACATTATCCGCCATCGAGGCGGCGGAGGCAATCGCGCGTGGATGGAAAAGCGCCCGCCCGGAAGATTGTTTGGAGTTGTTGCCGATGAGCGATGGCGGCGATGGTTTCGGCGAAGTGTTGGGTGCAATCTGGCAGGCCGTTCCAAAAACCACGAAAACCGTAAATGCGGCGCATGAGCCTTGCCACTCACGCTGGTGGTGGGCGCCGGATAAACGAATCGCAATCATCGAATCGGCCAAAGTCATCGGTCTGGCCATGCTGCCTCGCGGCCGTTATCATCCTTTTGAATTGGACACCTGGGGACTCGGAAATGTCTTGCGTGCGGCAAGCCGCTGTGGGGCGAAGCGATGCTTCCTTGGAATTGGCGGCAGCGCGACCAATGACGCCGGCTTCGGCATGGCACGGGCGCTTGGCTGGCGGTTTTTGGATGCGCATGGAGCAGAGATAACAACGTGGCCGAAATTGGCCGGGTTGAAACGAATCGAGCCTCCAGCTCAAAACCGCCTGTTTTCGGAGTTGATTGTTGCAACTGACGTGCGGAATCGCCTGCTTGGCGTGCGTGGATGCACACGGATTTATGGGCCGCAAAAAGGACTCCGCCCGGATGACTTCCCGGTTGCCGAAGCCGCCCTGCGCCGGCTATCAACAGTGGCGAGGCGTCTCTCAGGGCGCAACCTTGGCGCAGTCCCGGGTGCAGGAGCGGCGGGCGGGCTTGGTTTTGGTTTGATGATGTTTTTGGGAGCCAAAATCCAGCATGGCTTTGATGTGTTTGCGCGTAATGCGCGGCTGACGGAGCGTATGCGCCACTGCCAACTGGTTATTACCGGCGAAGGCGAGCTGGATGGCTCCAGCATCATGGGCAAAGGTCCGGGCGAAATCGCACGGTTGTGTCAAAATCTGCAAATTCCATGTATTGTGCTTGCCGGCTCAATAACCGGCTCATCCGGCGCTTGCAAAGTTTTCGCAAAGGCGGATGCCATCACCCGAATCACTTCCTTGGAAAACGCATTGAAACGCCCTGCGTATTGGCTGGAAAAACTTGCCAAAATCACAGCAGCCACTTTTTTGAAAGCATGAATCAATTATAAGTTAGATTGAATTAAATCATTAAAATATCGTTTACTTTGACATTCCAGGCGCATTTTTGTTGATTGCAGGCCCGATTTGGCTCAAGTAATAAGGTCAGGTTTTTATGCTGGGTTTGTCTCATACAACGACTTATGCGATCAAGGCGCTCGCCTGTCTGGATCATCCGAATTGTGCGAACCGCCATATTCGTGACATCGCGTTATGTACCGGCATACCGCGTTCATATCTTGCAAAGGTTTTCAATGCATTGAGCCGGCGGGGATTGATAAAGGCAAAGCGCGGCTACAAGGGTGGAATCAGCCTTGCCCGCCCGGCAAGCCAGATAACACTGCTACAGATCATCGAGGCAATCGAAGGGCCTGACTGGATTAGTCCGTGCCTGCTTGCCGGAGAAAAATGCCCTCCGGGGTTTCGCTGTCCGACCAAGGCGTTTTGGGATAAGTTCAAAAGAGACCTGGTGCGACTCCTGGAAAAAACGACTTTGGAGCGCATTATTGCAGTGCGCCGCGCCATGGAAGCCACCGGAGAGTTAAAACATTATCCTGTGTTTCTGCAAGCGAAGCGGCGTCCAGGCCGGCCCGGACTGCGCCGATTGCTTTAGTAATTCAGGCTCTTCTTTTGCAGCGACCATGCCATGCCTGAATTGAAACATGGAAAGATGGCATTCGTTTGAATTTGGCGCCGTTGGATATCCACGGATTAGGAGGAGTTTCTTTCGATAATAATTGCTTATGTTTCAATTTATTATTCCTTTTAGCATACGTTAATATCTCCTTTTTTTAGGATACTGTTATCACTTTTGTGAATGATTCGCCCATCAATGGCAGGGGTGTCCGGCGGTTGATTTGGCTGTGTTGCTTTGTGTTTTAGGAAGAAAATAATTTGAATCCCAATTGTTCGACGTGGCCCAAGCACGGCATCAAATTAAATGAAATCGAAATGAAATTTACTGCGTCAACCAGCCAGTGGTTTTCATAACTCTGAGACAGCAGTTGTTTTTTAGAAAACCTGTTGCATGGAACAGTTCATGGTTGGTAACATATTGATAATAAGCCATATATGATGAACGCTGATGCTGGCATGGCTGTCCCGAAAATCTTGTAATTGTTTTCCACTCAGCACCTGTTGGCTGCGTGAAATGGGTCGCAAAAGCCAGCGGGCGGATGGCGGAACAAAACGGGCACTTCGAGAGAGTTGTATGATATGGCGGAGGGGCAAAAGACTGCCAAAAGGGTTCCCTTAATGCATGTCAAGCACTGAACAAATGGAGACGAATCGCAGGAGTCAAAAGAAGATGGGTTTTGTTGATTGTTTGGAAGGATAAAAAAAACTAATAGTAGAATTATGTAAAAGTAACAAATAAGGTAAAATGAAAGCCAAAATCGGTGTAGTCGAATTTTCGAGGCTTGGCGCAATGTAGTGACGATGGCTGGGTAAAATAACCACGGGGTGGTTAAGCAAAGGTGCAGACTGGTGGCAAAAAAGAAAAAATCGTGATGACGGAAAGGAATTAACAATGCAAACGCGATGCATAACGGATAGCTTGGTCTCAACGAGGTTGTCATGCTGGCTGGCAACCTGTGTTGCAACGGCAATAATCGGTGTTGTTGCATATTCAGGAAATTCGGCACCGCTTGCCTTGAACGGGCAGTTGGTCATAAGGCCGCTGACACCGCAGGAAAAGAAGGACTACGGGTTGACAAATTACCAGGGAGCAAGCGGATTGTCGGCTGTGGGAATTGGCCAGCCGGTGTACCTGGATGCGTTGGCCAACATTGGGATTGCGCCATCGAGCATAACCAATGTGGTCTGGACGCTGACCAGCCAGCCGGCGGGTTCGACTGCAACGCTTCAAACCAGCCCGCTTGGCACGAATGTGCCGCCTTACAGAATGCGTGACCGGCTGGATTTACAGGTTGTTGGACGGAAGATGCTGGTGCCGGATGTGGCCGGGCAGTATGAAGTGTCGCTGAGCATACAATCCGCCACCAACGGGACAACAAACGTGACGCAGAAGCTGACCGCCGGGACATACATGGGGAGAAATGTATGTGCGCTCTGCCACAGTGGCGGCACCATTGCGCAGAACATATTTGCAACTTACACCAACACGCCGCATGCCACCTTTTTCACACGTGCAATAAACGGACAGGAGGCCAGTTACTACAACAAAAACTGCATAAGCTGTCACACGGTAGGTTACGACACAGCCCCTGCTGCTGTGAATGGCGGTTTTGACGATGTTGCGACACAATTGGGGTGGACATTCCCGACGAACATCGCCGACACGAATCTGGCGGCGGGCAATTGGGATGCAATGCCTGCGGCATTGAAAAACTTGGCCAACATACAGTGCGAAAATTGCCACGGACCGGGTAGCGAGCATGCCATGTCGCTCGGGAACACGAATCTGTCCAACTGGCCGCGAATTGGAATCACCTATAGCGCGGGCAATTGCAGCCAATGCCACGACAGCCTGCCACATCATTACCGGAGCGCCGAATGGAGCAACTCCGGGCATGCGATTGCAACGCGGACACCGTCAGGCGCAGGTCGTCAACATTGTGTGCGGTGTCACACAGCAGCCGGGTTTGCGGGTTACATATCGCACGCGCCAGGGGTTGCATATAGTACCAATTTGACCTATGAAGCCATAACGTGCCAGGCCTGTCATGATCCGCATGCTGATGAAAACCCGCATCAATTGCGAGCTGGTTACCAGGTTACGTTGGGCGATGGCACCGTTGTGACAAACGCCGGAAGCGGCGGTTTCTGCATGAATTGCCATCAGGTGCGTGAAGGGTCCGTGACGAACATGCTGGCCAAGTATCCGCTTAACCAGCCAACGTGGGCTGGTGGTGTGGGATTTAGCGCACATGATTCATCGCAGGCTGACATGTTGATGGGTGTTAATGCTGTAACGTACGGATTGGACATACCCAGCTCAGCACACCGGTACGCCGTCAGCAATACTTGTGTGGGCTGCCACATGCAGGAAGTGGCTGAGAATGACCCCGCTTTTACCAAAGCTGGCGGGCATTCAACCAAGATGAGCTACTCGGTTGTTACAAATGGAGTGACCAACACCGTGGATCTTGTAAAAGTTTGCCAGCAGTGTCACGGGCCGGTCGAATCGTTCGATTTGGTTCGTGCCGACTATAATGGAGATGGAGTTATGGAGGGTGTACAGACCGAGGTGCAGCGGTTGCTCGACAAACTTTCCACGTTATTGCCCAATTCAACATATCGTGCTGATGGGAATTACGTGGCTGACGGGAAGGTCAAGGTTATAGACCGCAACACAGTTAAAACGAACTGGCCGGTCAAATTCCTGAAGGCTGCCTATAATTATATGTTCGTGAATGCAGATGGCAGCAAGGGCATTCACAATGCTCCATTCGCAGTGGGAATTCTCAAGGCATCAATTGCAGACCTGACAGATGACTGGAACAATGACGGTTTGCCGGATACATGGCAGATAGCCAACTTTGGCTCATTGACGAACACAAATGCTGCTCCGAATGCAGCGCCGGCCGGCGATGGAATTCCGAACTGGCTGAAGTACAGCCTCGGCATAAATCCGATGGTGCCTGGGATTGTGGTGCCTGATGGAGTGGTGTGGGTTGGAGCCAGCGGCACAACACTGATCAATCCGCCGGGAACCAACGCCGTGCTTAAAATCTACACCGCTGCGGAAATTGCATTTGACACCGAGGTGGGAAAGACATATCAAATTCAAGCAGTTTCCTCACTTGGCGGCGGCTGGCAGAATGTTGGCACGCCAATCCAGGGAACTGGAAGCCCGGTCAGTTATGTGACCAGGGTGCGTTCGGGCGTGAAACAATTCTATCGGGTGGTTGTAACGCCTTGATGAGGTGGTGGGTTTGATTGTGGAGCAAAACCCCCCTCTCCCGCCATCGGGGGAGGGGTGTTTGCAAAGAGCAATCGTAGCAAATTTTGCTGATGATAAAAACAGGCCGGCATCCGGGGGATGGGGGGATGAAACGCGCGGCTGGCAGCCTGCAAGGCGGTCTTAGCATGCGGTTGCTAATCATTGGCGTTGCCGGTTTCCTGATTGGTGTTGGCGGTGGCTTTTACTTCTTCCACAAATTGCCGAAGTCTGGTGTCCCGGCACTGGTTCAACCGCAAAATCAACCCCAACCGGCTGCAACCCTTTCCGCTCAAACTCGAGCCTTTTTGGCCAAACTGAATGTGCCTGTGGAAATCAGGTTTTATTCGGTTTTGGATGATCAAAGTTTGCCGGTTGGAACAGTTAAATATGCAGGGAGGATTGACGGGCTTTTGAGGGCGTGCGAGCGGGAAGGAGGCGGCAAAATCAAGGTTGTCCGTTATAAGGAATTATCGAGCAGCACTGCCTCCGCTGCAGCAGCCGATGGACACAGGCCCTTCAATGCAGACCGCGGCAGCGCATGTTTTTTTGGCCTGACTGTTTCCGGTCCGGCGGGACGTGAAACTGTCGGGCAACTGGCTCCGGAATGGGAGCCGGCATTTGAATTTGACTTGTGCCGCGCAATTGCGCGCGTCACAAGTATGGCACCTGCCGGAGCGCCAGTTGACGCTCCGCAAAATACGGAGGCGGTGGAGGCGCTAAGAGGGGTTTTTCCGGATTTGACCTCAGTTTCGGTGGAGGAGGGAACGCGTCTGTTGCGTGAGAAAGCGTTGCAGGAATTCAAGCTTGTGACACAAGAGTTTGAGGCAAGGATGCGCGAGTTGGAGCGGCAGTTGGCGGGCGGCGCCGGAAACAGCCGTGCTGAATTGGAGGCGGTGCGCATTCAGATGCAGCAAACGCAGAAGGAGCAAACGGAGCGATTACAGGCAATAGCAACCCGGTTGCAGGAGCAGATAGCCGCACTTGAACAGGTAAAACGGCAATGAAAATGTGCCCAGGACATATTTGGGGCGGGCGACTAATGGTTGTTTGGGCCGGAATAGTGGCATCAGCCGCTCTGGTTGCGCTGCCTGTTGGCGGAGCGCAGCCTGTTCAACATTTGCCGAGGCCGCAACGCGGCGGTTTTTCAGGGGAGCCTGTGATCTCTTCAATTCAAGTTTCAAACCGGCAGATGACGGTTACATGGCATGGATTTCTTGGAGGTGACCCTCTTGCGCCGTTCAAGCTGATGGGGCGGACGTCTCTAAAATCCGGCAACTGGCAGGTGCTTGCCAGCAGTTACAGCAACCGGGCAACAATTCCCATTGGGACATCAAACATGATTTTGCGGGTGACAGGAGGGGCTCCAGAATTTGCAGGGGCGTCTGTTTGCGCTGTTTGTCATTTGGAGCAGCATACGAATTGGATGGCCACCAGACATGCCGGGGCGCTTGCAACATTGCAGCGTATAGGCCAGGGAAACAATGCGGCATGCCTGCCATGTCACACGGTGGGATACGGCAGCCCGGGCGGCTACACCAACGTCACCATGACAAGTCTGCTGGGTGGCGTGCAGTGCGAAAATTGCCATGGGCCTGCGGGATTGCATGCGGCCAATCCGCGTGACGCAAGTGTCCGGCCTGTGAAGGAGGTTGCAGCCACGCTTTGCGGTGGGTGCCATGGCGAAGCGCACCATCCCAATTACCAGGACTGGCAGTCCAGCGCGCATGCGCTTGTAACCGAGGATATGACTCCAACCAACAGGATTAACAGTTGCGGCAGGTGTCATTCGGGGACTGCGAGGTTGGCGTTGATAGGCGGGGAGGACCCGGCTCAGACGGTGGCTTCCGACGCCAACATGGGAATTGTCTGTGTGGTTTGCCATGACCCGCACCGGAAAACGGCAAACCCGGCGCAGTTGCGGTATCCGGTTGCATCAACGAACGATTATTATCTGAGCACCAGTGATGTATTCAGCAACAAGTACAATCCCAACATCAATGTTTGCGCGCAATGCCACAACCATCGCGGCGCGTCATGGTCAGGCACAAGCCGTCCGCCGCATCATTCGCCGCAGTATAACATTTTGCTTGGCACGGTTGGCGAAACTGCCTCGGGGGCGACCGGCTCGCGGCCGGCGGCGCACGCGCTGTGGATTACCAATCAATGCGCTGGCTGTCACATGCAAAAATCTCCATATCAAGCCGGCCCGCCGGAGATTCCTGCAGTTACCGGCCATAAGTTCAAAGTTGTCTCATACGAAATGTGTGCCAACTGCCATCCATTCCCGGAATTGTTGGCGGAATTTGTGAAAGAGGGTGTGTCAAACCAAGTTCAACAAGTGAAGTACTGGCTGGATTACTGGGCTTTGAACAAGGCGCCGGCTGCATTGCGCACAAAATATGGCGTCAGGGCATGGGAGTACACCGTTCCGGGCACGCTATCGAATCCGCCGGGAGTGACGAATGCCGGGCCAAGCACAGCCGAACAGGCACAGATACCGGAGCGCATCAAAAAGGCGCGGTACAATCTTTATTTGGTGTATCATGACGGGAGCTTTGGCGTGCACAATGGGCCGTGGGTGTCAGAGCTGTTGGAGGCAGCGCGTAATTGGGTGCAACAAGAGTTGGCGCCTTAAGACATGGATGGTTGAAAACCGGCAGGAATAGAATGAGCACAAGCAAGCAAAAAAGCAGCCGTGGATTGACGGGCCGCGCCTTTCGCTGGCTGGCGGCGGGAGCGGGTGTGGCGCTGCTGGGTGCATTGGTGTCATGCTCGACGGTCACCCGGACGGTTGTTGTGCCGCCAAACATTCCAGGCGCAACTTTTGTCGGCTCCAAGGCCTGCGCGGAGTGTCATGAGGACTTGTACAATGAATTTATGCGGACTGCAACGCATGCCCGTTTAATGGCCAAGGGAACAAATGCCATCAACATGGGTTGCGAGTCATGCCATGGCCCCGGCAGCATACATGTTGAGACCGGCGGCGAGCGCAAACCGAATTACGCCCCGGGCCGGCCTCATGTCCTGTCAGGAGTGCGGCGGCAGACAATAATCAATCCCAGACGCTCGGCGGAAAATTGCTATGACTGCCATCTGGACAAGCGGGGACAATTCGAATCGCCCTACCATCATCCTGTTCCGGAGGGCAAGATGAGCTGTGGGGATTGCCATGACCCGCACAAAGGCCCGGCTGTCAAAGGCGGCGGGGCGGCGTTGTTGTCTGAGAGCGCCACCTGCGAGAAATGCCATACTGCGCAGAAGGGTCCGTATGTCTTTGAGCACGAAGCAATGCGGGAGGGCTGCACCACGTGTCACGACCCACATGGTTCGGTCAACGCCAAAATGCTTGTCGCCCGCAACCAAAACCTTTGTCTTAAGTGCCATTTCCAACAGGTTGTACCGGGCAAGATTTTGATTGGCGGTTATGACCACAAGACAAGCCTTCAGCAAGGAACATGCTGGACGGCTGGCTGTCATGAAGCGGTGCACGGTTCGCGGGTGAACTCATCTTTAAGATTTTAAAATTATGCTCCCGCCTCAATTAAATAAATTTGACGGCACGCCGGCTGTCTGCCGTGCGTTGCGGGGAATGCCGCTTTTGGTGTTGCTGGCAGCGTGCTTGAGCATTTCTGCGGCGGAAGCGCCGGCGCCCGAAGCCAGGGATGCACAGGATAAGAAAGCCGGCGGGAAGGAACCGGCAGCGGGCGATTACAGCGACGATAGTTATGAGAAATATCCGAACTGGCTGGATTTGGGTGTTGGCGGGATTACCTTGAGCGGCAACAAGGCGGCATTTCAGCAACGCTATCATTTGAGCGAGGGTGCATACGGCGGAATTGAGGATTTGCATGCGCAGCGTGATTTGGGAAAGAAATGGGCCTTTCAAATGGATGGCCGCGCATTAATAAATGAAAAGGATTACGCGCTGAAACTGGAGGTCACACGGGAGGGAATCGGCTTTTTGCGCGGCGGCTATCGTGGTTATCGCACATGGTACAATGACGCGGGAGGATTTTTCCCGCCAACAGGGGCTTTTCTGCGTTTGGGAGATGATGATTTGCACATGGACCGTGGCGAAGCATGGGTTGAGGGCGGGCTTTTGTTGAAGAACTGGCCGGCATTTACATTCAAGTACACTCATCAATTCCGGGATGGGATGAAAGATTCGACTTCCTGGGGATATTATCATCCCTACGGCGCACCCGGGCCGGTGCGGGGCATCAGCCCTACGTTTTGGGATATTGATGAAAGGCGCGATATTTTCGAGGGCAACTTGCGCCACACAATCCGCAAAACAACACTGGGCGCGGGTATTCGCTACGAGACAGGTGAAAACAATAATGCGCGAAAAATCAGGGAGTTCCCGCTCGAATCACCGGCTGACCATATTACAAGCCGTGAAATCGTCAGGTACGATGTGCTCAACGCCCATGGCTTTTCTGAAACCCGTTTCAGCCCCAAGGTTTTCTTATCAACGGCATATTCGTTCTCTACATTGGACAGCGATTTGGCCGGCAGCCGGATTTACGGTGGCGACTACGATGTTGGTTATCTGCCGTTGCCGGCTCGCGGCAACGGGTATATTGGACTGACCGGCGGCTCACAGGCCAAAGAGCACCTGGCGGCTGTTAATTTGCGGCTCGCGCCGTGGGAGAGCCTTGTGGTGACGCCTTCTTTGCGCATCAGCCATGTTGGGATGGACAGTACTTCATGGTACTGGCAGACAGACCCGCTTTTCACGGGCGCGCAATCATCTTTGAGCTTCCGGGATGTCCTTGACTTGAGCCAGCAGCTCGAATTGCGCTACATCGGCATTACAAACTGGGTGTTTTACGGACGGGCCGAGTGGACGGAAGGCCGTGGAGATTTGACCGAAACCGGGGCGTCAGGGTTGCCGTTGCCGGTTGACCGTTATACCGAGGACAGGCGTTGGGGGCAGAAGTACACTTTGGGCGTGAACTGGTATCCGACACGGTCCATGAACCTTGACTGGCAATTCTATCACAAGATGCGCGACAATGATTACCGGCATATTGTTGACAACACGCTCAATACTGCGCTGAGCGGGAACCGTTATCCGGGTTTTTTGGCCAACCACAAATTCACAACTGATGACGCCAATGTGCGGTTGACATTGCGTCCCACAAGCAGAATTACTTTGGTAAGCCGTTACGATTTCCAGTACTCCACAACCGACGCCACGCCCGACCCGATTTCAGGTCTTGGCTCGATTGAAAGCGCGCAATTAACGTCGCATGTTTTTGCCCAGAACGCCACCTGGATACCGTGGAGCCGCCTTTATTTGCAGGCTGGATTCAATTACGTGCGCAGCCGGACTGAAACCCCTGCAAGCCAGGTCAGCCGGGCGGTATTGGATGCCCAAAACAACTACTACAGCCTGAACCTTACCGCCGGATTTGTGGTGGACAATAAAACGGATTTGCAACTCCACAGCTTTTATTACCGGGCGGACGATTACACGGATAACTCGGCTTTCGGCATGCCGTATGGTGCAGGCGCCATTGAACGGGGCATTACAGCCACATTGGTCCGCCGCCTGCGGCAGAATTTGCGGCTCACTTTGAAATACGGATATTTCGACTATCATGACGCGCCTTCCGGCGGATTCAACAATTACCGGGCGCATTTGATTTACGCCACGTTGCACTTCCGGTTTTAGGTGCGATATGGCGAAATAATGAACAACAACAAAATGTTAGAATAACCGGCGAAATCAAACAGTCTAAGGAGTAGATGATTATGAAGAGATCAAACAAAATACTCGGTGCGGTGGTCGCGATGGCTCTGGCATTTGGGCTGGCAACCGTTGCTTCGGCCCAGGATGCCAAGGCCATTTTCGAGAAGGAATGTGCCAAGTGCCACGGGATTGATGGCAAGGGCAAGACCAAGATGGGCCAGAAACTTGGGGCAAAGGATTACACCGATCCCAAGGTGCAGGCCGAGCTGAAGGACGACAAGGCATTCAAGGCGATCAAAGAGGGAATTAAAGAAGGCGAGAAAACCATCATGAAGCCTGCGGAAGGCCTGTCGGACGACCAGATTAAAGCGCTGGTTGCCTACATGCGTTCATTCAAGAAGTAAAGTCCCCGCGAGTCTGGCCTCCCCGACTGTCAACAGGACTCTGACATAAGTTTTGGTTGACATTGCGGGGAGGCAGTTTTGTAATTTGCAAATGGTGAAACGTAAAGGTGGAAGTGTAAACTTGAATTAAAAGAAAAGGTTAAGTGGGATATGAAGAAAACTATTGTTATCGCAATTGTTGGGGCTGGCCCTGTGTGGTGTGAATGCCATGGCCGATGACGCCAAGGCGATTTTTGACAAGGAATGCGCCAAGTGTCACGGTCAGGACGGCAAAGGCGACACCAAGATGGGCAAAAAGCTGGGTATCAAGGATCTGACGGACGCCAAGGTGCAGGCGTCCTTTACTGATGAAAAGGCGTTTAAGGCCATCAAGGAGGGGATTAAAGACGGTGACAAGACGTTGATGAAGGCGGCGGAGGGGCTTACCGATGACCAGATCAAGGCGTTGGTTGCATACGTCCGCAAGTTCAAAAAGTAAGCGCTGGTTTTGAAGCCGCTTGGGCGGCAAACGCAACCCAGGGCATTCCCGGCATGACGGGTTGGGAGCCAGAGTCTGCGTTTGCAAATTGTTGAAAACGACGGGCAAGTTTCTGCCCGTCGTTTTCGTTTTGCGCCAGTGCGGCTGCGGCCGCTATGTGGGCGATATTATTATGAAATACAGCCGAAAATAAAATTTTGCAAAAAAGGTTATAAGATGGACAAATCATGTTTAGCCTGTTTTTCTGAAAAAAGTAAATTAATCCGAGATTTTAAAATAACCGATATTTTGAATTGGTGGATGGAAAGTGAACATGGGCAGTTCTGGGAGTCAGTAAAAGAGTTATGAACGAGCGCAAATTACCGCCGCAACTGATCAGGTTGGTGATTTTAACCGTGGCCATACTCGGACTGTACGGTCTGGCGCGGTTCTTTTTAACGCCGCCGTCCTTTGGAGAATTGGGTTTTTACCGGGCGCTTGCGCTGGAGGAAGCGACGTTGCGGTCGCCTGTTTTTGCCGGGCAGAAGGCGTGCGACGAATGTCATTCAGACACGATTAAAAAGGTGGCGAAAGCGGAGCACAAAACAGTTTCATGCGAGTCCTGCCACGGGCCGGGCCGCGCACATGTTGAGAATCCGGAGTTAAAATGGGGGCGATCTTTTGCGTTCGATGCCACGGTGTGGACCCGGCACGTTCGGCATGGATAAAGCAGGTGGACCCGAAAAAACATTATGCGGGGCAGAGGTGCGCTGAATGCCATGTGCCCCACCAACCCAGCGAGGTACCATGATTGGCAAAGGATATACCCGAAGGAAGAGCCTTGTGGCGCTGGCCGGCGCGGCGGCGGGGTTCCTTGTGATGGCGCCGGCGCGGAAGGCGCGGGCTGCAGTGCAAAAGCTGTTCACAAGCACCGGTGCGCCCAAGGGCTATGATCCAACCCAGCACAAATGGCTGATGGCGATCAATATCGAGCGATGCATCGGCTGCGGCCTTTGCGTTGAGGCGTGCAAGAAGGAGAATCATGTGCCGCCACAGCCCACTTATTTTCGGACATGGATAGAGCGTTACATAATAAAAAAGCCGCGGCCCGGTCAGGCTGCAGTTCAGGGTGAAACCGTTGTGGATTCGCCGAACGGCGGCGCCGGGGGATTTCCCCCGTGTGAAATTCCGCGTGAAGAGATTCTCAAGGCATTTTATGTGCCGAAGTTGTGCAACCTATGCGAGCACTCGCCTTGCACGCAATCGTGCCCGGTGGGCGCCACGTTTGACACGCCGGACGGGGCGGTGCTTGTGGACCCGAAGTATTGCATAGGCTGCGGGTTTTGCATCCAGGCATGTCCGTATGGCTGCCGGTATTTCAATCCATACACAAGGACTGCCGACAAATGCAGCTTGTGTTACCACCGGATTACACGCGGACTCAGGCCGGCATGCGTGGAGGTCTGTCCGGCGGAGGCGCGGCTTTTCGGGGATTTGAAGAACATGGGGCCGGACGACCCAATCGCAAAACTGGTGCGGACCAACAAGCTTCACACACTCAAACCGCATCTGGGAACCGAGCCGCGGGTGTTGTATGCAGGATTGGACAAGGAGGTGAGGTAAAATGGATGCGGAACTGACAAATTTAGTATATTACGTGCCGCCGCATGTGGACGGATACGTCTATCCGAATGAGCAAAATCTGCTGTGGAGCACCCTGATAGTGGTTTATCCATATATCACCGGGTTGGTTGCGGGTGCGTTCATCATGGCCTCGCTGGTACGGGTGTTCAAGGTCAAGGCGCTTGAGCCGGTTTACCGGCTTTCAATGTTGACCTCGCTGGCGTTTTTGTTGTGCGCGCCTTTGCCGCTGTTGTTTCACCTTGGGCATCCGGAGCGTTGTTTGCAGATCATGATGACGCCGCATTTGAGTTCGCCCATGGCCATGTTTGGATTCGTTTATGCGTGGTACATGATGGCTGTGCTGTTGCTGGAGTTGTGGTTCGACTACCGGCGGGATTTTGTGGCATGGTCGGCAAATGTGCGCGGCTTGCGCGGAATTCTGTACCGTATTTTGACGCTGGGAGTTCATGACGTCTCGGAGCAGGCATTGCGGCTGGATGATCGCATGGGCAAAATCATTTCCCTTGTGGGTATTCCATCGGCATTTTTACTGCACGGTTATGTGGGATTCATTTTTGGTTCAATAAAGGCCAATCCGTGGTGGGGCAATGTGTTGATGCCAATTATTTTCATCTTTTCCGCGATTGTGTCAGGCATAAGTCTGTGCGTATTGATGTACCTGTTGCTGAACTGGGCGCGGCGCCAAGCGCAGGACATCAACTGCCTTGACGCAATGGGGAAGTTTTTGTTTTACGCGCTGGTGGTGGACGCGTCGCTGGAAGCTCTTGACTGGATTCACAGGTTGTATGCGGCGGAGGAGTCAATACACATCTTGAAGTCGCTCGCAGCCGGGCGGTTGTTTTACACGTTGCTTGTCGGGCAGGTATGCCTGGGCACCGCCGTGCCGCTGGTGATACTGGGCGGGCTTCAACTGTTTTCCCGGCATGTTGTTCCACAAGTCCGGCAGCATCTTTATACATTGAGCGCGGCGTTGATTTTATTCGGGGTGTTGGCCATGCGTTGGAATGTGGTCATCGGCGGTCAGTTGTTTTCAAAAAGCCTGAGAGGATTTACCACATACAAAATGGAACTGGCTGGACATGAGGGCTGGTTGATGTCCATCGCGCTGTTGGTGTTGCCTTTTATAATACTCGGCGTGTTGGTCAAACTCTTTTTGCCGCAAAAAAGCCCGGTGACCAGGACGGAAACCGGCGCCGCTGTTTCACAGGCGGCGTAGATGGAGGTATGGCGTATGCCATCGGCAAATAACGGGAGCAGGACGCTGGGGGTGCTGGCAGCATTATCGGCTGTGTTTTTGGCGCTGGCGGCCGGATTTTTGCGCAATGCGTGGTGCCAGCCGCAGCCGTTGCCGCCGATTCCGCTGGTGGACCCGGTCTTTACAAACACCGCCACGGTGCGTGTCTCGCTGCCTCAATTAATAAAGGCCAATGCGGATTTGTCTGATTTCGATTGTTACGCCTGTCATGAGAAAGGGAAGCCGCCGCCACTAAGGTTTGACACCAATCACAACATCATAATTCCGAAGGAACATGAAAACATAGTGATGGGCCATGGCAGACATCAGCGCAACAACAACTGTTTCAATTGCCACAATGAAACCAATCTTGTTGTCTTTCAAACGCGCGATGGCCGGCAATTGAAACTCGAGGACAGCCCGCCGCTGTGCGGTAGTTGCCACGGGCCGACTTACCGAGATTGGGAGGCCGGCGCACATGGCCGTGTCAATGGATATTGGGATTCTGCCGCAGGCGTCAAGGAGCGCCGGGTATGTGTAGATTGCCATAATCCACACGCGCCGGCTTTTCCAGCCATAAAACCCGCACCCGGCCCTCATCCGTTGCATGCTGCACGCCGGACGCCCGGCACAGAAAGGAGAGGTGGATCGCATGGAATCACAGCGCCCAAGTAATCCATCGGATCAAACCAACGAGCAGCCATCCGGAGGAGGGATGAACCGCCGGCAGTTTCTACAGGCGACAGCCGCCGTATCAGGAATTGCGGCATTGGCGGCGAGCCTTGCGCCGCTGGGTGAGTTGAAGGACTTTACCACCCTGGAGCGGTTCATGCAGAAGTACTACAAGGAACTGACGCCGGCGGAAATGGAAAAGGTTTTGGCCAGGATTGAGCGCGAGGTTGAGAAAGAATACGGGGTGAAGGCCAAAGTGCGCGACCTCAAGGCGAAGGACGGGGTGCAGTTTGTGTATGCATTGAATGTGACCCGCTGCATTGGATGCCGCAAATGCGTGCACGCATGCGTGGCGGAGAACAACTTGTCGCGCAATCCTGAGATTCAGTACATCCGGGTTTTGAGGCTTCCGCACGGGTCGTTGGACCTGGAAAAAGCCGAACACCATTACGATGCTGAGAAAGTGCCCGAAAAGGGTTATTTTTATTTGCCGGTGCAGTGCCAGCAGTGCGCAAAACCTCCGTGCGTAAAGGTATGCCCGGTTCATGCCACGTGGCAGGAGCCGGATGGCATAACAGTGATTGACTACGATTGGTGCATCGGTTGCCGGTATTGCGAGGCTGCATGTCCCTATTGGGCGCGGCGTTTCAACTTTACAAAACCGCACATTCCAAAGGACAAGATAAATCCCGACATGGCCTATTTGGGCAACCGCCCCAGGCGAATGGGTGTGATGGAAAAGTGTCATTTTTGTCTGCAGCGCACGCGAGCTGGGCGGTATCCTGCGTGTGTGGAGGTTTGCCCGGCGGGTGCGCGCAAATTTGGCAACGTGCTGGATCCCAACAGCGAGGTTGCGTACATATTGAAAAACAAACGTGTGTTCATCCAACTCAAGGAGGAGTTGGGGACGTCGCCGCGGTTTTTCTTTTATTTTGACGTATGATTACCGCGCTGCGCAATTATCTTGTATTTGTGTCCCGGTGTGTCCGGATTGCGTTTGTCGGGGACTGGCGGTACTACGCCTGGATGGGGCTGCTGACGGTGTTTTGCCTGCTTGGCATAAATGCATACGCGCGCCAACTGGTTCATGGGCTGGTAATGACCGGCATGAGCGACGAGGTGTCGTGGGGGGTGTACATTGCGAATTTCACGTTTTTGGTGGGAGTTGCCGCCGCCGCGGTCATGATGGTAATCCCGGTTTACATATACCGGAATGAGGAGCTGCATGACCTTGTTATATTTGGCGAGCTTCTGGCCGTGGCGGCCATATTGATGTGTCTTGCCTTTGTGACGGTGGATTTGGGGCGGCCGGACAGGTTCTGGCATCTAATTCCCGGCCTTGGCCAGTTCAACTTTCCGGCTTCAATGCTGAGCTGGGACGTCATTGTGCTCAACGGCTACCTGCTGTTGAACCTGCACATCTGCGGCTATCTTCTCTATTGCCGGTATCAAAACAAGAAACCAAGCAAATGGTTTTATATTCCTTTTGTTTTTATCGCAATTGTTTGGGCTGTTTCAATCCATACGGTGACCGCCTTCCTGTATGTCGGTCTTGGCGGGCGTCCGTTCTGGAATACGGCGATTGTCGGCCCGCGGTTTTTGGCGTCGGCGTTCGCGGCGGGACCGGCATTGATAATCCTGGCATTGCAGGTCATCCGGCGGGTTACCAATTACCGCATTACCGACCAGGCATTGCTTACGTTGCGAAGCATTGTGCAGGGGGCCATGTTGATTAATGTGTTTTTGCTGATCAACGAGGTGTTCAAGGAGTTTTATTCGGGCAACTTGCACGTGGCATCGTCGAAATACCTGTTTGTTGGATTGCACGGATACCACGCTCTTGTGCCATGGATTTGGACTGCGATTGCGTTCAACCTCGCAGGGATGTTTCTGCTTGTGCTGCCATTAAGCCGGAGCCTCAAATGGTTGAATGTAACGTGTGTTTTGTGCATTGTTGGCATCTGGATAGAGAAAGGCATGGGGCTGGTAGTGCCCGGATTTGTGCCAACGCCGCTGGGCGAAATAGTCGAATACTCGCCCACCCTGAATGAAACGTTGATTTGTTTGGGAATTTGGGCTTTTGGTTTGTTGTGTTACACGGTATTTTTGCGCATGGCTGTGCCGATACTGCAAGGGACGCTTTCCAAGGCCAACGAGCCGGGCGCATAGTAAAATTGGTGCGCCGCTTTGCGGTCTTGCAATCAGAATGGCAGCCAGTTTGATCAAAGAAATGAAACTTGTTTAATAATTGCTTATGAATGGTGAGCGGCCGACTGAACAATTAAGACGTTCTTCCGCATTCCGAAACTGGCTCAGCATGACCGGGCTGGTGATAGCCGGCGGCGGTCTGTTTTCATTTTTGCTGCTGTTCCTGCTGGATTCATTCGCGCATTTTTCAAATCCATACGTCGGGTTGTTGACGTACATTGTGGCGCCGGCGTTCCTTGTTTTGGGGCTGCTGTTGCTTTTTGGCGGCGGATTTTGGGAATGGCGCCGGATGAAAAAAGCCGGGGCGGCCGCGCCTGCGTTGTTAATTGACCTTGAGCGTTTGCGCGACCGTAAAGTTCTGTGGGTGTTCCTTGCAGGCAGCGCACTGTTTTTGTTGCTGTCGGCTGTCGGAAGTTATCAAACTTACCATTATACCGAATCAACAATGTTTTGCGGCCAGATGTGCCACACGGTTATGGAGCCGGAGTTTGTGACATACCAGCACGGGCCGCATGCGCGGGTGGGATGCACCGAGTGCCATATCGGACCGGGCGCAACGTGGTTTGTGCGTTCGAAGCTTTCCGGCACATATCAGGTTTACGCCACCGCGGCCAACAAATATCCGCGCCCGATTCCAACCCCAATCAAGAATCTGCGCCCGGCACAGGAGACATGCGAAAAGTGCCACTGGCCGAGGAAATTCGTGGGTAATCTTGACCGCACCTACAATTACTATCTTGCCGAGGAAACAAACACGTTTCATTCAATCCGCATGTTGATGCGGGTTGGCGGAGCCGACCCATCTCACGGCCCTGTCGGCGGCATTCACTGGCACATGAACGTGGCCAACAAAATTGAGTACATTGCCACCGATGCAGGCAGGTTGAAAATTCCGTGGGTGCGGATGACTGACGCACAGGGTGTGGTGACCGAGTTTAGGTCACCGGGCTTCACAAACGATCCAGCGCAGTTTGCCATTCGCGTCATGGATTGCATGGACTGCCACAACCGGCCTGCGCACATTTACAAGTCGCCAAACGATGCAGTGAACCTTGCAATGGCGCTTGGCAAGATAGATGCCGGCCTGCCCTGGATAAAAACAAACGCGGTCCATATACTGACCCAACCATACACAAATCGAACTGAGGCACTGCAAAAGATCGCGACCTTCCTGGCGGAAAAATACCCGGACAAACCGTCCATCCGGCAGGCCATTGCTGCGGTTCAGGAAATTTATACAAACAACTTTTTCCCGGAGATGAAGGCCAGTTGGAAAGTGTATCCAAATCACATTGGACACAAGGACTGGCCGGGCTGTTTTCGCTGCCATGATAACAAGCATAAAACAGCCGATGGCAAAAAGGCGATCAAGGGAAACGAATGTAATACTTGTCACATAATTCTTGCTCAAGGCAGCGGGAAGGAACTAGAACAACTCAGCGCCAACGGCCAGCCGTTCAAGCATCCAGGCGGCGATTATGATGGCATGTGCAGTGATTGCCACACCGGCGGGCCGTGAGGTGCCCAGTGTGTAATTGCATATTTATGACTGGAAAAAGAATACTCGTCTTGATGGCGCTCGTAACGACGGCCATGGCGGCATGCGTGCCGCCCGCCACGGGCGCTGAAACCATGTCCAACAAGGACTGTCTGGAGTGTCATAATGACAAGACGTTGACCAAGACGAATGCATCGGGGCGCGTGGTATCGCTGTTTGTGGACGAGGCCAGATTTGCAGCATCGCGACACGGCTCCAATCAGTGCGCCCAGTGCCACTCAGATTTGAAAAGCACCCACCCGGACGACAATCTGGCTGCAAAGCCGGTGGATTGTTCCGTTTGCCATGGAGGCGCGGCCACCAATTATGCGGCGAGCGTTCACGGACGAATCCGCAAACAAGGCGATTTGGCGGCAGCAGGCTGCAAGGATTGCCACGGGACAAACTTGCACGAGGTTGTTTCGGCAAAAAACGCTGACTCACCGGTATTCAAAATGAACCTCGTACAGACCTGCGGCCGTTGCCATAGCAACCCAAAGATGGCGGAGAAATACAAGTTCAAATACCCGGAGGTAGCTGCTCAGTACAAGGACAGCATCCATGGACGCGCGCTGCTGCAACTGGGAATGAGCGCGGCGCCATCTTGCAACGATTGCCACGGTGTTCATGATATTCAGCCTGCAAAGGAGGGTTCATCGAAGGTAAATGGCGCGCATCTGGCAGAGACTTGCGGAAAATGCCACAGCAAGGTGGCTGAAACGTGGCGCCAAAGCAGCCACGGCAAGGCAATGGCAAAGGGAGAACCCGGCGCGCCATCATGTGCCGATTGTCATTCGGCTCATAGCATCGAGAGTCCGCATAATACCCATTTCAAACTTGCCAGCGTCCAGCAGTGCGGCGGCTGCCATCAGGACAAATTTGAGCATTACCGTGAGACATTTCATGGCAAGGCCATAATGCTGGCAAGACCAAGTCAGGCCGCGGAAGTGCCCGCGTGCTTCGATTGCCACGGTCATCATGATGTGCTCAACCATCGGGAGCCGGCCTCCCGGTTGTCATCTGCAAACATTGTGGCAACCTGCCGCCAGTGCCATCCGGGCGCAAATGCGAGCTTTGCCGAATACCAACCCCATGCCAATCCGTTGGACAAGAAGAATTATCCGGGCTTGCACCGTGTATTTCTTTTCATGACTGCCTTGTTGTTGGGCGTATTTTTGTTCTTCGGTACGCACACGTTGCTGTGGTTTGTGCGCTCGGCAATAGCATATTATCGTAATCCTGAGGAATACCGCGCGGCCCGGGCGGCGGCGCTGGCGGATACCGACTGGTTCACACGGTTTACGCCATTTGAGCGGTTTCTTCACATCCTTGTCATAACAAGCTTTTTGACGCTGGTGCTTACCGGTATGCCGCTGAAGTTTTACTATACTGACTGGGCGAAGGTTGTCTTCAAATTGATAGGCGGCCTGGACGTGGCCCGGTTTTTGCACCGGGTTGGCGCTGTGGTGACCTTCACATACTTTGGGTTGCACCTGCTCAGCCTCGCAATCCGGGCGTGGCGGCGGCGCGATTTGGTGCGGGACCCGGAGACCGGCAAATTCGACAGGCAGCGACTTTGGAAGGTGCTTTTCAGCCCGGATTCCCTTATTCCGAGTTTTAATGATTTTCGCGAGTTGGCGGCGCATGTCCGATGGTTCTTCGGTCGTGGCGAAAAGCCGCAATTTGACCGCTGGACGTACTGGGAGCGATTTGATTACTTCGCAGTATTCTGGGGCGTGGCAATCATCGGAACTTCCGGTTTAATCATGTGGTTCCCCGAATTCTTCACCAAATTTGTTTCGGGCTGGTTTGTGAACGTGGCGTTGATTGTGCATTCAGACGAGGCGCTGTTGGCTGCCGGGTTCATTTTCACAATTCACTTTTTCAACACACATTTCCGACTTGAGAAATTCCCGCTGGACACTGTGATTTTCTCCGGGCGCATCTCGAAGAGCGAGCTGATGCACGAGAGGCGCAAGTGGTATGACCGGCTGGTGGCTTCAGGACGTCTGGATCAATACCGGTTGCGTGATGAATGGCCGCGCTGGAAGGCAATCGTGAAATTCTTCGGCTTTAGTTTCTTTGGCGCCGGCGTAATTTTGCTGCTGTTGATTATCTACGCAATGGTTTCCCGTCTGTTTTAAGTTGTTGCATCAATAAGGCACGCGGCGCGTGCTCCGGCAGAAATCCAAAGGCTGTTCAAGAGTTTGTGACTTCCGACTCAATGGATGGGGCCGGTTCGACAGCTACAAGGCCGCGGTCCAGCAACGAGACCAGGATGCCCACTCCCTCGATGTCGTCGCCCGGGTAGGCATCCAGCACCCGGAGCAGCTCGGTCTGTTCATGGACAAGCTGCAGCATGTCCAGCTCGGCGGGCGACAAGTTGCGCAGAGGCTCAGGGAGCGGACGCGCAAGAGCAAGCTTGGCGCTTAACGGCGGCAGGCGTGTCTCGATTGCGGCCAGTTCATCAGTCTGGCGCATGCCCTCCAACAGGACTGAACTGGTTGAATCAGTGATTTCCGATTCGGCAAGATGCTCAACACCTGGGGTGAAGGAAAACGCCCCGTCATTCCAGCGCAGCATCCGGTATAAAGCCTTGGTCGGATTGCGTGGCGGGAAATTGTTTATCATGGCCCAGTAAACATGGCCTTCGCGCAGATAAATGTCTCCACGGTCGGTCTTGCTTCGCACTGTCACAAGGCCGGTTTTCGCGGAATTGGCGAGCAACTGCAGCAAGTCAACGAGCGACACTTCGCTAAGCGAGCCGCTAAAGGCTGCTGCCGCTCCAACGTGCGGGCCGGCGGGCTGCACCATGGTGTTGAGGGTCTGCTGGGTGCGTTCCCACCAATCCTGGGCCTTTTGATCCACGGTGCAGGCGGGTATCACATGAAATGTGCTCTCTCCAACCCGCAAGTAGTCGCCTGCTTTCAGCGCCGCCCGCTCAATCCGCTGTCCGTTGATAAAAGTTCCGTTTTTAGACTTCAAATCCTCGGCCATCAACTGGCCGTTCTCCATGTAAATCCGCGTGTGCTGGCGCGAAGCCAGGTCGTCGTCTATGCGAATATCAGCCTGCCTGCCGCGCCCTATTATCAACGGCTCATCGGCAGGCACCGGATGCTCAATGCCAGTCAATGGGCCGGAGAGCGTCAAAAGCGAAAAACCACTGCTTTGGCGTCTGGACGGCGCTTTATCGCTTCCTTTGGCGGCTTTTTGGGTGTCGGTTCTTTTCATCATCTCCCGCCAGTTCCCGGCTGCATGCCATTATTCCATACCCTCTACCAAACATGTGCCGCTGCAGACTTCATTAGCAGGTCAATGGCATGGAAAGCAAACAAAAACGCAAAGACATACGACAAAAAAGGGGCAGGTGCCGCCCAAAAATATTTTCAAAAAAAAAGATAGGAGTGACCGTATTTGTCACCCGCGGGTGATACACTTGTTTGCAATGGTGGGCGTAAGTGCGCCCGTGGTTTGGTTTGGCGACTGAAAAACTTAAGGAAAAGGAGAAGATGTATGGAGGCGAAAATGAGAGAGTTCATGGCCGGCATTAGAATGGGGCCGGTGCGGGTTTATCAAAACGTGGCGGTAATTCCGCTGTTCGGACCCGGAGACAATGGGTTTGTGTATTTGGCGTTGGATGAGGCCATGGGGAGAATGGAAGTCATGATTACCGAAGTATCGCATTCCGGGCATGTCCCGGAGTTGAAGGTAATCAACAAGGCCAAACAGCCGGTGCTAATATTGGATGGCGAGGAATTGAAGGGAGCAAAGCAGAACCGGGTGCTCAACACCACTGTTTTGTTGAAGGAGGACAGCGAGAGCATCATCCCTGTCAGTTGCACTGAAGCGGGGCGTTGGTCATACGAGAGCCACGACTTCAAACCATCCGGGGTAGTAATGGCGAAAAAGGTGAGGGCGCGCAAATTGCGTTCGGTGTCTTCCTCGCTGGAATCTGAAGGGAGGCATCGCTCAAATCAGGGAGAGGTGTGGAACGAAATAGCGGAGTTGCATGATAAGCTGGCAGTTCCATCTTCAACCGGCGCGATGCATGATGCATTTGAGGCAAAAAGATTTGAGCTGGAAGATGCCATGAAACAGTTTGTGCTTGAATCCGGCCAGTGTGGGTTGTTGGCGGTGATAAACGGGGAGGCGGCGGGATTCGACTGGGTGTCGCGCCCGAAAGCCTATGAATGCCTGCACAAGAAGCTGTTGCAAAGTTACCTTATCGAGGCACTGGCTCCGCGAAATCCGGTTGAGCTGTCGCCTCAGCAAGCGGCTGAAAAAGCGGCGGCTTTTCTGGCCGAGGTTACCACATGTGATCAGAGGGAATTTCCCTCAGTCGGGTATGGTACGGATGTGCGCTTTCGCAACCATCATGTTGTTGGCTCTGCGCTGGTGCACAACGGTGATGTTGTTCATGCGGCCTTTCTCAACTTGAACGACGGTCCAGAGATGAACGAGCGTTTCATGCGCCGCCGTCGCCGGACTTGGTAATAACCGGGCTTTTGCCATTTAAAACAACCATTGTGGAGCGCCCACTTGCAAGACAGCTTTGCAAGTGGGCGCAGTTTTTGTTAAGAAATGGGCTGTTAAAAACTTGGTATGGAGGAGCATATTTTTATCGGTTATGTTCTGTACTTTCTTGCCTTGATAAATCCGGCGAGCAAGGTGTTTGTGCTTTGTTCAATTGAGCCGCCGCCAGGCAAGCGGGAAATGATGATGTTGGCGTTGAAGGCCACGTTGGTGGCGCTGGGGATGTTGGTTGCGGTCGGCGCGGTAGGCAGCCCGCTGCTGAAATATGTGTTTCACGTTGAGTTGTATTCATTGAAAGTGGCCGGAGGCGTTATTTTGTTTGTTGTCGGTTTGTCCGCCGTGCAACGTGGCCGTTTTCATGAGAGTGCGCTTCGCGGCCAGCCTGGCGATTTGTCAGTGGTGCCGCTGGGCGCGCCGCTAATCGCAGGGCCGGGAACAATAACGGCTGCGATATCATTTTCGACTGAGTACGGCGTGTTGGTGACTTTGGCGGCGATGACAGTGGCGCTTGTGATAAATTTCGCAGTAATGCTTTTGGCGCAGCCAATAGGGCGTGCGCTGGAGCGGATACATGCCATTGGCCCATTGGTGCGAATTACAGGCTTGGTGGTGGCGGCGGTTGCAGTGCAAATAGCCCTGGACGGTTTTCGTGAATGGCAGGCCGTACTTGGGAAGCGGTTTTAAGCAGCCAGCTTATCTGGGCGCCTGAGGCGAAGGGGGAGTGGGCGGGTTCGGAGTCTGGGAATTTTCGCCATACAGCTCGGAAGACCAGGGAGTCGGGAGACGTGGTGGAGGTGGTATGCCTTTTCTTCTGGCATATTCTTCAATGGCGGCGGTGCTGATTTCGTGTTGCAAAGCAATTTCTTCGGCGGACACACGCCGTCCCGTGGCCTGTGTTTGTCCAGGTTGCGGGTTTTGGTAATTGAGTGTGGCAGGGCCGCCAAATCTGAAACCAACACCGGAAACAGGGCTGGCTGCGGAAGCGCCACCGGCAACAACACCGGCTGGGACGGAGGCGCTTGTGGAGGCTGGCGCAATAACTCCGCTTGGACTTGAGTAGCCGCTGTAATTGCCGGGGGCAACAGGGACCACAGTTCCTGGAGCCGGTCCAGTGGTTGTGGTTCCAGCGGGTGAATCACCCGAAGGTACAGTGGATGCCAGCGCTGCCGAACCCGGTGCGGGCGCAGTCGGCGGCTTGATGCCGTCCTTTTCAAAATTCAGCTCCATTTCCTTGTCGCCATTGATGATTTTGACCACGCCGGCGCGTGCGTCAATGTGTTTGACCTGGATGCTGCCTTCTCTGTCGCCTTCCTTCAAAACAACCGTCTGAGGGGTTTTCCCGCGCTCTGTGATTTGAAGCAGGACGCGTTTGTTTGAAAGGATGGCGGTGATGCCAGTTAGTTTAACGGTAACATCCTGCGGAGGCGTTGCAATGGCTTGTTCCGGGGTTTGTGGGGAATTTCTCAAGCCGAAGGCATTGCGCGGCGCAATGGCATTATGGCGCTCCGGTGGCAACTCATCGGATGCGCCTGCTGCAAAAGCCAGCAGGATGCCAGCCAGGGCGCCTTGCCGTATGAGCCGTTTTATTTTCATGCCTGCACTAATAATGTACCCTTTTAGGAGTTAAACACCACTATTTTGTAAAGGTTTCTGCTGGAGCAAAAACTTTCGGACTGACTGGATGGTTTTGGCGCCGGAGGCAGTCAGGGTGTCAAGCCAAATTGCGGCTTCGTTGAGCTGGGCATTTGTGATGAGGCGGCTTTGAGACAGTTCCAGATGTCCCTTTTGAAAGATTTGACGATGCCCGGCTTTTTCATCGTTTTCCCAGACTTCAGAAATCCAGCGACGTGCCGGCCATGAGCCAGTGACTTCGAGGAAAATGATCAGGTTGATTTTGCAAAACAGCTCAGGGGGCACCGAGTTGATTTGACAGATTTGAAATTGAGCTTCAGTGAGAGAATCGGCGTGCAGATTGGAAGCAAGGATGTGACCGGCGGCGGCAAGGTCAAAGAAGGCCCTTAATTCCCTGTCCCATAGGTATGCATAATAATGGCCTGGTCCTATTTCATGGGCGATATAACAGGCACGCGGGGCGTTCCGGCGGAGGCCGGCCTGCATGGTTTCGATGCTGTCAGCGGCACGCAGTTCAACTTCGGCAGGGACAAGGTTCAGGAGCGCGCCCATGACGGTGGTTTTGCCGGCGCCGCCGGGCATGGCGCCGATCATGAAAGATGCGCCCTGCTGGATTGCGGCAATGAAAAAAGCGGCCAATTCACGGGTTACGGTTCCAGCGGCCAACAAATCCACGATGGAGAGCATCCTGCCGCCGCGTTGGTTGCAGCGCTCGATTTCGATGCAATGCCGTTCAATGGCATCCATAATCAATGCCGGTTTCAATACCGATTTGCGCGCCACAATAACCAGCCGCCGGCGATTTGGAACAGGAAATTGGGCGCCCAACAAAGCAGATGCGGATAATAGCTCGACTTGGTTTCAAGCGCAGATGCCAGGATGAAAAAGCTGTAATACACCAACACGAGAAAAAGGGCGATGGCGACGCCGATGCTTGTTTCCTTCCTGTGTCCGCGCACGCCCAATGGTATGCCAATAAGAGCAAACCCAAGGCATGCAAAGGAAAAGGCCGCCTGCTGGTGCATTTGCACGCGCAAGGGCGAGGCAATATCAACCGGCGGTTTGGACATTTCGGCCCGGCGTTGGCGCAATTGCTCCGGGGAAAGCCCCGAAAGCCCCTCGGCCTGTAACTGGAGTTGTTCAATGCGGCGCAGCTCGGCGCGCAACTGCCAGAAAGTCAATTCGTTAAGTTTACGGGTGCGCTCCGATAGTTTTGGAATTTTAAGCGGGTACTCCCACTGGCCGCCCAGGATGACCGGCTGCCAGCCGCCTTTTTCGCGGCTGGCGCCCACGCCGTTGAACAGCCGCAAGAGGAATTGGTTTGTGGCTTGCGGGTGCTTGACCAATTCGCCCCGGGCGGCGCGGAGGTTGAATTTGACTTCGTTGTTTTCGTTGAGGACGGAAATGAGGACATCCTGGAGTTGATCGCCTTGAATGCGGCCAACGTAGATAATGTAGCCTGGGATGTCGGTGACGAATCGGCCTTCTGTCAGTACTGATGTCGGGCGTTGCTGGCCGAGGTAGTAGATCAAATCTTTGTAACTTTGGCGGCAGCGCGGGGCCAGCTCCAAGTTGATGTATGCGCAAAGCAGGCTCATGGCGGCGGCCAGCAGCAGCACCGGACTGACCATTGCCAGCAGTGACAATCCGCCGGCGCGTGCGGCTGTCAACTCTTGGTCGGCGCTGAAGCGTCCAAAAGTCAACAGCGTGGCCGCCAACAGTCCCATCGGAAGGGAAAATGCAAGCACGTAAGGAATCAGCAACGCGACGGCCCGCAGGACGATGGCGGCTGTGGCCTGCTCACTCATCAGGAGGGTGAACACCTCGCGGAGTATGTTGCCCAGCAGGAGGATGAATGTAAAAATGCCCACGGTCATGACCAGCGTGGCCAGGACCTGCCGGGTCAAGTAGCCGTGCAATGTTTTCATGATTCAAATTCCCGCCCTGTCCAGGAGTCAGGAATTTGAAATAAACTCCCTCGGATCAGTTATTTTCCCAGTTATTGCGCTGGCCGCAACGGTGGCCGGCGAAGCCAGAAAGACCTGGCTTTCAAGGTGTCCCATGCGACCCGGAAAGTTGCGGTTTGTGGCGCTGATGCATTTCAGTGGGGCATTGATGCGTCCAAAGGTGTCCAACGGCCCTCCGAGGCAGGCGGCGCAGCCTGCGTTTTCAGTCATCATAACCCCTGCATCAACCAGTATTTCCCATATCGAACGACCTTCCCAGCGTGTGGTTTGGAGTTCGCGGACGATTTCTGGCGTGGCGGGCACCCCGAAGGTATCAATCGCAACCTTGCGTCCGCGGACTATGCGCGCAAATTCGACGAAGTCGCTGGTTTTGCCACCGGTGCATGAGCCAATATAGGCGCGGTCGAGTTTTATATTGCTCAGTTCTTTTGCCTTTTTTCTGACGCCGGGATTTGGATGGCAGGCGACGGTAGGCTCGAGCTTGCTCAGGTCAACCACCAGTTCATAAATGAATTTCTCATCCTTGTCGCGCTCGACCGGTTCGTAGGTTGACTTGGTGCCGTTGAGTTTGGTGCGGGCTTCGACGTATTCGGCGGTGCGCGCGTCAAACTCGAAAATGCCGTTTTTCCCGCCGGCTTCAATGGCCATGTTGGCGATGGTCATTCTATCGTCCATTGAGAGGCATGCCACACCCGGGCCATCCCACTGCATGGCGCGATAGGTTGCACCGTCAAAGCCAATTTCGCCAATGACGTGCAGAATGATGTCCTTTGCCATGACGCCCGGCTGAAGCCTGCCTTCGAGCCGGAAGTGCATTGTCTCTGGCACCTTGACCAGCAGCTTGCCGGTGCCCATGACAAAAGCGGCATCGGTGTTGCCAATACCGGTTGCGAATTGGTTGAATGCGCCGGCGGTGCAGGTGTGTGAATCGGTGCCAAACAGGACTTCGCCAGGGCGAGTGTGGCCTTTTTGCGGAAGTGCGCTGTGGCATACGCCGGCGTATGATGCGCCGTACTGGCGGGCAAAAGGGCCGCGGGATGGATCAAATTTCCACGAGCCGTTAGGGTCATCAATCACGTCATAGAAATATGGCAATTGCTGCTCGCGGACAAATTCCCGCAGGATATCCACGTTCCGGTTGGACCGGCTGTCGGCGGTAAATATGTAGTGGTCCGGGATAATCACAACTTTGTAGCGGTCCCAGACTTTTGCATTTGGGCCGAATTCACGTTTGAACACGCCGATGGTGCCCGGGCCGCATACATCATGCGTCATCAGGATATCGGCATTTACCCAGATGTTGTCGCCGGCCTGGACGCGTGCCTTGCCTGCTGCCCGTGCCAGAATTTTTTCAGTCAACGTCATAAATATGCGTGTAAGGTTACGCAACTTGAAGACATTTCGCAACTGGAAGCTTCATCCAGGGCGCAATTATGGAATTTCAGAATGGCTGGTTCAGAATTCGGCATTGCCCGGGGTGCGGGCGAAGGGGATGACATCGCGGATGTTGCCAATACCGGTAAGGAACATCAGGAGGCGCTCGAAACCGGCGCCAAAGCCGGAGTGCGGGACGGAGCCGTAGCGGCGCAAATCAATGTACCACCAGTAATCGGCTTCGCGCAGTTTGTGGTAGCGAAGGTTCTCCAGCAAGACATCCAGCCGTTCCTCACGCTGTGAGCCGCCGATAACTTCGCCGATGCCCGGAACCAGCACGTCCATCGCCCGCACTGTCTGGGCGTCGTCGTTAAGGCGCATGTAAAACGGCTTTATCTGCCGCGGGAAGTCATAGATTGTTACCGGTGATTTGAAGTGCCGCTCGGTTAGATAGCGTTCGTGCTCAGACTGCAAGTTCAACCCTTGCTGGACCGGGAACTCGAATTTTTCGCCGGATTTGAGAAGGATGGAAATTGCCTCGGCGTACGGTATGCGCCGGAAGGGGCGTTCGGCGACAAATTGCAGGCGGGCAGTGATCTCTTTATCCACAAAACGGGCGAAAAGGCTTAAATCTTCCTGGCAATTTTCGAGCATAAACCGGGCCATTGAACGGATGAATTCCTCGCCCAAGTCCATGTCGCCCTCCAAGTCGCAGAAGGCCATTTCCGGCTCAATCATCCAAAATTCGGCTGCGTGGCGGGCGGTGTTGGAATTCTCAGCGCGGAAAGTTGGGCCAAATGTGTAAATGTTTGACAGTGCGCAGGCGAAGGCTTCTCCTTCCAACTGGCCGCTTACTGTCAAATAAGCCGGCCGGCCAAAAAAGTCGGCCTGCGGATTTTCATCAATGTTGCCTTTCAATGTGGTGACGCGGAACATTTCCCCGGCCCCTTCGCAGTCACTTGCCGTGATAATCGGGGTGTGAACATAAACAAAATCGCGCTGTTGGAAGAACTGATGCACGGCAAACGCCAGCCGGCTGCGTGTGCGAAACACCGCGCCGAAGAGGTTGGACCGGGGCCGCAAATGGGCGATGGTCCGCAAGAATTCGAGGGAGTGCCCCTTCTTTTGCAGCGGATAAGTTGCATCTGCCGGCCCGACGAGTTCGATGCGTGTTGCATGCAGTTCCCATTTTTGTCCCGGGGCAGGGGAAGGCACAAGTTTTCCTTCAGCCACTGCGCTGGCGCCGGTGGTGAATTGTGTTCGGCGTTCATAACCGGCAGTTTGTGTGTTGATGATTATCTGCAAGTTTGAGAGGCAGGAGCCATCGTTAAGTTCGATGAAGGAAAAATCCTTTGCATCACGCCGGGTGCGCACCCAGCCTTTGACCAAAACCTGTTCCTGCGGCTCGGTTGCAGTCAACAAATACTTGATAAGCTTGCGCATAACAAACTGGCGTGAATGTTCGCTTATTGTCCGAAACTGAAAAGGGAAAAATGAATTCGTTCTGGAAATGCAGTTGGCAGGCTAGACTTTGCTGCATTTGCCCAGTAGGGTTTTCCAAATGAACGGTCCGGGGCAAGGGACACGGTGGATTGCGGCAATTATTTTGTTGCTGCTGCTTTCGGGGCTTTTGATTTGGGTGGCGATGTTGGCCGGTGCGCATTGGCGGGATCGGGCGGCGGTTTTGAGAAAACGCGATCAGGTTCGGCGCGAAATTTGCATCGGCAACATGCAGCGCATTCAGCTAGCCAAGGAACAATGGGCGCAAACGCATAAAGTCATGGGGACTGAACAGCCCCGCTGGGAAGATATTGTTGGCAAGGACAAGTATTTTTCCCGGCGGCCAGTTTGTCCGGGCGGGGGCGTTTACACCATCGGGGATTTGTTTACCAAGCCGCGCTGCTCTGTGCCGGGACACACTCTGCCCTGAGTTTTTACTGCTCAGGCCGGCGTGTCTGGCTCTGGAAGATGCCATTGGGCGGCTTCCATCCGGTAATGGAAGAAAAACGTGAGCTGGGGATTATGCGAAAACGGTTTGGGTTTTCACGTACGATGAAAAGGGCGGCGGCGTTTGTCCAATTTTCAATGAACTGCATGCCGGCATCGTGACCCAGAACGAAAAGTGTTGTGGCAAGGGCGTCGGCCAGCATTGAATTGGTGGCCACAACCGAAACACTGCCCAAATTATGCTGGACCGGACAGCCGGTTTTTGGGTTCAAGATATGGCAGAGGCGCCTGCCTTGTTCGTCGAAGAAGAATTGTTGGTAATCGCCGGAGGTGGAGATGGCCAGGTCACTCAACGGGACGGCTGCGGCGAGCGGATCATTATCACGCCAGAACTCGATGGGAGCGGATATTCCGATCAGCCATGGTGTTTGTCGCTTGTTGTGGCCAAGCACGCGCACCTCGCCGCCAATCGAGACGCAGGCATTGGTCAGTTTGTGGCGTTGGAGCAAGGCGGTGATTTCATCAACGGCAAAACCCTTGGCCACAGCGCTCAGGTTCAGCGATACCTCGGGCTGGTCTTTCACAAGTTCGTTGCGCGGGGTAACTGTGATGTGTTTACAGCCGGTGTTTTGCAATGCTGCGCGAATCTGGTCTTCGGACGGAATGGCGCGGGCGGAGATTTTTTCACCGAATCCCCACAAATTGATCAGAGGCGCAATGGTGGGATCAAATGCGCCATCGGACTTCCGGCAAAGTTCCAAGGCGAACCGGGTTACATTGGCCAATTCTGCTGATACCGGGAATGGCTTCCCGGCAGGTGCGCGGTTGAACTGCGAAAGTTCGCTGTCAGGCTGGAAATGGGACATTTGCCGGTTGATTTCCTTGAGTCTTGAGACGGCATTGCTCTGCAAATCTTTTAATTGATCGGATGTCAGGCGCGGCTCTACAACGGTAATGCGGTAAGTGGTTCCCATGGTCTGGCCGGACCATGTGATTTCTGTCAGTTCCGAAGCCGTAGTGGCGCGGTAAAACAGAATTAACACAAGGCACAAAAGCCGGCTTGCATGAACGCAATGGTTCATTGGATTTAATCTGTCATCAAGCAAGGTGATTGGCTACAAAAATCAGGCATCAATGTCTTTAAACCAGAAAAACTGAGTTAAAAAATCCATTCTGTTATCAAGCGAAGCGTGGCGGGGTCGACATGAAAAATTGTTTTCCAAATCTGGAATCTCAAATCTCAAATCTGAAATCCAGCGCAGCGTGGAATCCAGCGCAGCGTGGAATCCAGCGCAGCGTGGAATCCAGCGCAACGTGGGGCCATTTACAGTACGGCGTGGAAGCCGTCCCTCCATCCACGTAGCTGCCGCCGTGAGGCGGCAGAGATTTGTCCGCCGGCTTGCGCCTGCGGCTACAGGTATTCTTGTGTGGGGCTGGCTGGAACGGCGCAAGTTGTTATTGGAAGCTATCTTACGCTGGCCAAAACCAACTGCGGAGAAGTTGAATTCTGAGCACCCAAACTGGAGTCTTTCAACTTGAGTGCCTCCACTACAACCAGGATGAAAGCTGCTTCAACTTAGTTTTCCGGCATGAACTGTTGTTCATCCGGGCAGCCAATGAATTGACTTGGGTTGCTGTAAAAATGAAACGCGGTTTGACGCGCAGCCCGAGGTTACTCTTTTGGCAATTCCTTGATCCGGATATTGCGGAACCAAACTGTCCCGTGGTCGCCTTGCAATAGTATTGGTCCAGGCTCCTTGACATTGCGGTCTATTTCGCCGCCGGTTGGTTTGTCGCACACGACTTCGTTGTGAATCTTTTTGCCATTCAGGATGACGGTTATTTTGTTGCCGATTATTGTGGCCTCGCACGTCTGCCATTCGTTGCCGGGTTTGGAAACGAATTCATCCGGCGCTTTGAATGCGTAAATGGCGCCGTTACCGCCCGGGGCGGGCTTTCCGCTTTTGAAATCCCCGAGGATTTGAATCTCATGACGGCCGCGCAGGTAGAAGCCGCTGTTGGAACCGTCAGGAACCATGTAATCGAAGCGCACGGTGAAGTTCCAGAATTTCTTCTCGGTCAGCAAATCCGTGCCATGAGCGCCCTTGGGGACGTTGTTTTTCAGAATCCCATCTTCCACAACCCAGAAATTCTTGCCCGCCGGATTGCGGAGTTTCCAACCGGTTGTGTCCTTGCCGTTGAATAGAGGCACGAAGCCTTCCTCCTGGTCGGCTGCTGTTGCTGTTGCCAATGCGCAGGCGATGGCCGCACAGGCCAATATGGTTCTGGCAAAGTGTCTTTTCATTTTATGGAAATTAGTTTGGTTATTGTTGTTTTTGGGGTGTGGCATCCATGGTTTCCAGTCCTACCGCCCATTTGATACCGGCCAAAATGTGTTGTTGGTATGCCTTGCTGACTTCGGGAGGATTTTTGCGTCCCTTCATATTGGGATCATCGTCCCAGACGTCTTCGCGATGGCCAAGCGAGGTGTAAAAGACGCGTCCCTGCCCATATTTTTTGATCCAGGAAACCGGGTAATAGCCAGGTGTCTTTTTATTTGGCTCTTTGTCAAGGCTAAGCAGCGCATGTACATTGCCACGGGTGAAGTTTTTGAAGAGGTAAATCTCGTCAAACACGCCCCAGGTGTCGCCCAGATGCTTGCAAGCAGGGCAGGTTTTGTCCTCGTTGATGGCATCCACACCAACTTGTGCGCCGTGGCTTTGGAATTCGCCGCCAATCATGTCAATGTATGGTCTGAAACCATGGAAAGTATCGCTTGCGCTGTGCATGCCTACGAAACCATGGCCGGCTTTTATCCAATCCAGAAATCCTTGCGGGTCTGGCAGGGGCAAATCACCGGTTGTGTTCGCAAAAATAACCGCGTCGTAATTCTTCAGGTTTTCAGGGCTGAGCTTTGACAATGCCTGTTTCATTCGGCCCATGAAATCCTTTCGTGCGGCATTATACTTTTCCATTTCGGCCTGGTAGGCAGCCTTTGTCGCCTCGTCGGCTTCCGGCTTTGGTTTTGCCGGCTGTTTAGGTTCAGTTGGCTGCTGGACGTACTCAACATCGAATGCGCCGCTTTCTTTTGCCAGTTTGCCGATGATTTTTTCAGCGGTTGGGATGCTGCTATGCCTGAAACCAAGCGTGGTTGTTACAACCAGCACCTTTTTGGGCGCTGCATAGACCGGCAAAGCCAGGCCAGCAGCCAGAATCACATTAAACCAAATTTTTGACATAATACTTTCTCCTTTGCGGCAGGGCCGCATTTTAGTTGTTTTATTTCTGTTTGTTAAACCTGTTGCCAAATTGACGCATTGGCTCCGGTTTTATTCAAGAAAAAATGGCAATTGTTTTTGTGGCATGCCTGGGACGCGGTAGCAGGAGGTTACTCCGGCAGCGGTTTGCCTTTGGTTTCGGGCGCAAACCAAATAAGCGCCATGCCAACAATATAAATCAGCGTTACCACGGCACTTGCTTCGGCGTAACTGCCGTGAAAGAAATCCACCAGCTTGCCCTGGGTCAGGGCGCCGACGGCCGCCAGGATGCGACCGCTGTTAAAACTAACGCCTTGACCGGTTGCCCGGACGCGTGTCGGAAACAATTCGGGCAGGTAAAGCGGCAGCCATCCGTAAAAGGCGGCTGTTATTCCGCCGACGATGAATGCGCCGATTAAAAAGGCGGTTCCGTATTCTGTGATGGTGCGATAAAGTATCGCGCAGGAGACCAATGAGCCAGCGCACAACGCAAAATAGGCGAACCGCCGGCTTGTCCATGCGCCAATTAATGGCCCCAGGAAACATCCCAAAACCGCTCCAGCAGACATGATGAACATGGTGGTTCCCTTGACAGCGGGCTGGGTTGCTCCAGCCATTTTGTCCGCCCACAGCGGCAGCCATTGGACCGAACCCCATGTTCCAATCAACGCCACAGAGGCAAAAGCAATCGCAAGCAGAGTCGTTTTTGCAAGGCCGGGGCCGAAAACAACCCGCAGCGGGGACTGGTGTTTTTCGGACGATTGTTTTTGTGATTTTTTCCAGCGCTCCGATTCCGGCACCAGCAGACTGATTAACAATGCCAGCGCTGCTGGAGCTGCGCCGGCGAGCATTACCCAACGCCAGGATTCAGGCCGCACCGGAAAAAGCCACGTAACCACACCAATTATCAAATAGCCAACATTGGCGGCGGCGCCGATGACGCCGGCCATCAATGGACGTTTGTCCTCCGGCCACCACTCAACCACCAGTGCCACGCCAAGCGCCCATTCTCCGCCCATTCCCAGGGCCGCCAGGAATCTAAACAGGCCCAAATGCCAGGGTAGTTGGGCGAAGTAACAGCAGCCGGTGAAAATTGAGTAAGTCAATATGCTGGCTGTCATTGCCCGCACCCGCCCAATGCGGTCGCCGAGCCACCCAAAAATCAAGCCGCCGGAAGCGGCCCCGACAAGGAAGAGGGCGGTTATGATGCCCATCCATTGTCCGATGAACTGGTCCATGTCCCTGCCGTCCATGGCAGGGGCCATGCTTTGCAAGGCAGGTCGCGCCACGACCGGAAAAATCCCCATTTCCAGTCCATCAAACATCCATCCCAGGAAAGCGGCCCCCAGCGCCAGCCATTTGGCGCGGGCCATTGAGGTTGAGGCATTATTCACGCGCAAGACCAAACCGGAAGATTTGGCCGGAGTCAAATGCAAATCTTACTGCGCGCTCAGCAGGGTGTTTCGGCGCCCTTGCGATGGTAGAACCACCATGTGATGGCAACGCACGTGAGGTAGAACACCAGAAATGCAAGAAGCGCGGTCTGGGGCGAGCCACTTTTGATGGCGGCTCCAAAAGTGATTGGGATGATGAATCCACCGTAAGCACCGATGGCAGAAGTGAATCCAAGGGTGGCACTGGCTTCTTTGGCGGCGTCGCGTCGGGCGGCTGTTTCCGCTTCAGGCCCCTGATTTTGAACAGCGCGGAGCCGCTCGTTTAAAAAGATGACAGGAATCATTTTGAATATCGAGGCGTTGCCGATACCGGTGGCGATGAACAGCACAAGGAAGGCGATGAAAAATCCAGTGAAAGATTGTTGGTGAAGAAACCATAGCACCGCGCCGACTGCAGCTATCATGCAGATGAAATTCCAAAATGTAACCTTGGCACCGCCCAGTTTGTCGGAAATCCATCCGCCGATGGGCCTTGCCACAGCGCCGACCAATGGTCCCAAAAAGGCATATTGCAATGGATCAATGCCAGGGAAGGTGGATTTGATGAGTTTTGGAAATGCAGCCGAATAACCGATGAATGAACCGAATGTTCCCAGATAAAGCAAGCACATAATCCAGTTGTGTTTGCGTTTGAAGATGATTGTTTGCTCCTTGAAGGTGGCCTTTGCCACGGCAAGGTTATTCATGCCCAGCCACGCGGCGATGGTTAAAATTATTATGGGCGGAATCCAGATAAAAGCCGCGTTTTGCAAATAGATTGGCGTTGGGCCGTCTTTGCCGGCGGCCATCTGCGGCCCGCCGGCAAGGCTCCCAAAAACAGCAGTTCCAATCGCAATTGGCGCAAGGAACTGCATGACGCTGACACCCAGATTTCCAAGACCTGCGTTCAAACCGAGTGCGGCGCCTTTTTGAGCTTTTGGGAAGAAGTAGTTGATATTTGCCATGCTGGAGGCGAAGTTGGCGCCACCTAGGCCGCAAAGCAAAGCCAGTACGACGAAAACCCAGTACGGTGTTTGCGGATTTTGAACGGCGATCCCGATGCCCAGACACGGCAGCAGCAGCGAAGCGGTGGTAATCACCGTCCAGTTGCGCCCGCCGAACACTGGGACGGCGAAAGCATAAAAAATGCGCAAGGTGGCACCTGTCAGCGCCGGGAGGGCTGTGAGCCAGAATTCCTGGGCTTCACTGAATTTGAAGCCAACGGATTTTAGCTTGACCACTATTACACTCCATACCATCCACACACAAAATGCAACCAACAGGGCCGGGATTGAAATCCACAGGTTGCGTTGTGCAATACGTCGGCCTGTTTGTTTCCAAAACGTTTCGTCCTCCGGGCGCCAGTCTGTTAATGTGTTATTCATAAATTGTGGATTGTTTGTCCTGGTTTTTGCGACGACTTGGTCGTGCAATCAAATTTCCTCCTTTTCTTCAGTCGCCTCTTCGAGCTGCATTGCCTGGGCAAATCCAAGCAACAAATGGCGCAGGCCAAAAAGGCCGGCTGCTGTTGCAGCCATTGTCAGGAGTATGGATGCCAGGTTTTTCTGGAAATTATGTTTTAACAGCAGCAAAGGCCGCCCGTCATTTCTATTCAATGGATGTGTTCCGTCGCGGTACTCCTGCACGTCAGGAATGCCGTCGGCATCCAGGTCGCTGTCCTGGGGCAGCAAGACCGCCAGTTGCTCCGGGGCGGTGCGGATTTCCAGAAATTTCCTCTTGCCCAGGCTCTTGATTATATGATTGCCGAAAGCGTTCAGGATTGGGCTGTCAACATCAACACCCGGCTCGAACGCAGCCCTGGCGCGGCCAAGTCGTTCAAGTGCGGCAGGGGTGAGTCGTCCTATTTGACCCGGCGCTGCCCCGTCGGGACCGTCCGAATGCGCATGGCAAAACGCGCAGTTGACCGGGCGGCCGGAGCTTTTCGTAATGAACGTTTGAAAATCAGGGTAGGCGCAGGCCGGCATCTGTGATAGAACAAGAATGGATAAACCGGCTGCGAAACTGCAAATATGAGGTATTTTGCGGTTCATTTTGCCATCAGTGTTTGAAAAGTTGATAGATTTTTTCGCCGAAAACGGTCATTACAAAGAGGTAAAGCGACGCCACGGCTGCAAGCAGCCGAAGGGTGCGGCGGGATGTATTTTTGAAAATCCAGGGCGCCAGCAGCAACACAACCACGGCGGCTGTTGATACCAACAACACAACCCAGAATGGCAGAAGTTCAAGAGGATAGTACAAAAAGTAGAAATACCATTCCGGTTTTATGCCGTCAGGAGTTGACCCCTTTGGATTGAACGGCTCGAAAAGCGGGTATGCGTAGAACGATTCAAACGGAATGCAAAGCGCCGCGATGAAGAGCGCCAAAAAGGCAATCCCCCACAACGACAGGTCTTTAATGAGAAAAATTGGAAAGAATTTTTCATAACGGCGCGGCGGCTCATCCACGCCCTGGCTCATGCCGTGGACTTGTACTGAGAATAGATGCAGGCCGAGCAACGCCGCCATGCACAGTGGCAGAACAATGACATGCAGCGCAAAAAAGCGGCTGAGGGTCGCCTGGCCGACTGACGGTTCGCCCTGGATCGTTTCCTTGATAACAGACGGCCACGCCGCCATGCGGCCGGGCAGGTATTGGCCGATTTGTTCGATGGATTGGAGGCCGATTTTCGTGGCATTGACGGCGATCTGATGCCATGGGAGCAGGTATCCGGTAAATCCAAGAGCAAAAGTCAGACCCAGCAGGCAGACGCCTGTCAGCCATGTAAGCTCGCGTGGTCGGGCAAAAGCCTTCATTGCGAAGGCAGTCAGAAGATGCACTATCACCGCGGCAATCATGGCCGACGACCCCCATGCGTGGAGATTGCGCACCAGTGCGCCGCCGGGCACATGCTCGGTGATATATTCTATCGAGGCGTGAGCATCGCTGACAGTCGGTTGATAGTAGAAAAGCAGCAGCAAGCCTGTGCCCAGTTGAATCAAAAAGAAAAACAAGGCAAGTCCACCCAGATAATAGGCCCAGGAAAGCTTGTGTACCGGCACCAATTTGTGCTCAACGAGCGATGCGTAATTAAGTTTGCCGGTGGGAAAACGCTCGGCCAAATATGCTTCAATTTTCTGGACAATTTCGCGCAAGTTCATGGTCGTGCAGGTTCACATTTGACTGCCTGGTTTGGTGATGTACAACGCGCATTGGGCCAGCATGGCAGGGTCTGCCTGGCCAACCAGCGGCCCGCCGGCTTTGCGGCTCAGCAACACCTTTCCGGATGGGTCCACCAAAGCCCAGCTTATCCTGGGTAGAGGCGATTTGGCGGGGGCGCCGGGATTTGGGTTGCCTGTCGCGATATCGAAATAAGAAACGTGGCATGGGCATAGAATCCGGCCTTGTTCGTCAACCTGGCTGCCGACTGTGCAGCCCAGATGCGTGCATTTGGCTGACAGAACGATTGGCAGGCCGTCTTTTCCCTTGAAGGCAAGCCCGGGGTTCATCTGGTAATCAATGAAATAGTGCCCTTTGTTTTCAACCAGCTCGCTGTACCGGGCAACCAAAATCATCTTTTGACGCTGGCGTTCAAGTTCCAGCTCCCGTTCCTCGGCGGTTTGTTGCAGGCGCCGCAGTTTCTTGGCCAGCAAATCCGCCTCTGCCTGCGCGTCCGGCTGCGGTCCCTTGAAATAATTGAACAGTTTCTCCAGCACTCCCAGGGAGAGCAAGCCGGCGGCGACTGTCAAACCAGCGAAGCCCTTGAAAAATTCGCGGCGGCTTTCGGCTGTTATGTGGGCATCAACCGCCTGCTGGCGGCGGCGCGGGTTGTTCCAGATGACAATTTGCGGAGCGCGCCACAAGTAACCGATGGGCACAGACAGAATGTGAATCAATCTTGTGAACGGCAAAAGCATCAACAACAACCATGCGCCTGCCAGGTGTAGCTTGAACAACGCCGGGAAGTCGGCCACGTAACTCATATCAGGTCGCAGGGTAATCAGACTCCAGAAATATGGTGCTACGGTGCCTGTGCTCCAGGCGGCTCCGTGTCTGAGATGAACAGCCGTCAACAGTCCGAGAAGCACTTGAACGAACAAAAGCCCTGCAACAACGAGGTCCATGGTTGTGGTTACAGCCTGCACGCGCGCGGAGGTAATCCTGCGGGCAAGCAGCACGCCAATCCCGGCCAAACATAGCAACGAAAGCGCCATGCCCGTCCCCTCAACAACTTCAAGCACTCCTGGTGGCGACAGCAGGGCCGACCAAAGACCGGGCCACAGCAGCGCGAGCGCGTGTCCTGCAAGTATCAGGATAATGCCGATATGCCATGGCGCCGAACCCCAGAGCAGGGCGCGGTTTTCCATGAATTGCGACGAACGAGCCGATGCACTGTATCGGTCGTTGCGCAACCGCCAGACAGAGCCGGCGATACCAACGGCAATTGCCAGATATGGCAAACCAACCAATATAAAGGCATCAACCATAAATCAGATTCCCTTGTTGCGCATGTTTTTCCTGCGCATTTACAATTGAAAAGACGGCGCCGCAGCCGCACCCGGCCACCGGCGTGCACGCTGTTGCAGATTGATGTTGAGACAGCGGGGTTGGCGCCGGTTCCAATCCGGGATATGCCGCCTGCAGGAGGCGCAGCGCGGCTTCCAGCAAAAATCGAAATGGTATGTCCGGTTTAAGGGCGGCGATCATTTGTTCCAGCGGAGCCAACAGGCAATATTTTGCAAGATCACGGCGTTCATCTTCTTCTGCCATGGCGGCGAAACGCAGCAGGACTGCGATGTGGTCCGGCAATTCACGTCCGGGGTTGAACCTTGCCTGCTCGAATCGCTGACTCAGCGCCGCCATGAAGGCGCCGCGCCTGTAGTTTTCCTCACCAAACAGATGGATTCCGACGTATGGGACACATGCCGGCATGATGTCAAAAACTGCCGTGTACAATTCCTCCCTTGCTTCCATTGCAAGTGGAAACCATCTGGCGCTGAAATTGTCCAATGCCGCCACTGTCGCATTCCATCGCGGCTCCCGGAGCGCGTCTTTTGCGGTTGCAATCAAGGCTGGGGCGTCTGCGTACGGGCCTTCCAACAGCCGTCCGATTGCGTCCAAGGCTGCGGTGTAATTTGTTGTGGATGTTGTTGGTTTCATGCTCAAGCGCGGGGTGATATGGTTGGGTGTAGCGAAAAACCGGTGCACCCTTTGCACAGCTCCGGCGAACAGGTTGATTGCACTGCCTCTTCACGTTGCAATGGCGGCAGTACGAAACGCTGATAAACAGTCGGGATGGCCGTCAGAGCGTAGATTTCCTCGGCTTCTTCGGCCGTGACACGGGCTTCTCGCAGCATTTGGTTTACCTTGTCTTCGGGCAAATCGCGCACTGTTTGCCAGCGTTTATAAACGCGCACTGCAAGCAGCTTTTTCATTACGGCCTCGACGATTTGCTCATTGCCGGCGCTGAAAAGGCGCGCAAGGTATTTGATTGGCAGACGTGAGCGTTCAATGGATGTGAAGAAGCCGCCGGAGCCGTGCCCGTATGCGCCGCCTTCGGACTTGCCCATGATCGGCAGCAGCGGCGGCACATAGAACAGCATCGGCATTGTTCGATATTCAATGTGCAGCGGCAGTGCGAGTTTCCAATCCATCACGTATTTGTAAACCGGCGATTTTTGGGCCGCGTCCAAAAACGCTTCACTTACGCCGTTTTTCAGTGCCGCCGCCACAACTTTCGGGTCGTGCGGATTCAGGATTGCGGAGCGCTGGGACTCCACGAGCGCGCGCTCCGGCGCTTCCATCGCAGCAGGAACGGCCCCGGCATCGTACAGCAAAACGCCGATGTAACGAATGCGTCCCACACACGCATGAAAACATGCCGGCGGCTGCCCGGTTTCAAGCCGTGGGTAGCAGAGTATGCACTTTTCAGACTTTCCGGTTTTCCAGTTGTAGTAAATTTTTTTGTACGGGCATGCGGCTATGCATGCGCGCCAGCCGCGGCATTTTTCCTGGTCAAGCAGCACGATGCCGTCCTCGCCGCGTTTGTAAAGGGCGCCGGACGGACAGGCGGCGACGCAGCTTGGATTGGCGCAGTGGTTGCAAATTCGCGGGAGGTAAAACATCGAGACGCGCTCGATCTCGAATAATTGCGCGCGCTCGGCGTCGGTAAGCCCCTCCAGGTTCAGATCGTTTTCGGCATAAATCGGGGAACCGGACAGATCATCGTCCCAGTTTGGACCGGCCTTGATGTCAACCGGTTCACCGGTGAGTTGTGAAACTGGTATGGCAGTTGGTTGATCGTCACCCAGTGGGGCGTTGAACAGCTCTTCGTAGCGATATGTCCACGGCTCATAGTAGTCGTCGAGCGTCGGCTGGCTTGGGTTGTAGAACAGTTTTAGAAAAGCGTCCCAGCGTCCCTGGCTGCGCAGGCGCAGGCCGTTCTTTTTGTCATGCTCCCAACCGCCCTTGAATCGTTGTTGGTCTTCCCAGTGTGTTGGATAACCTGCGCCGGGCTTGGTTTCCACGTTGTTCCACCACATGTACTCGGCGCCCGGGCGGTCGGTCCACACGTTTTTGCAGGCGATGCTGCAAGTGTGGCAGCCGATGCACTTGTCGAGGTGGAAGACCATTGAAACTTGTACGCGAACATCCATGGGATTCCTTTGTGTTTAGAGTTACCAAACCGGTTTGTTGAGTTTTTTAACAACCACAAACGTGTCGCGGTTGACACCCTGCGGCCCCCAGTAGTTGAAGGCGTAGGTGAATTGGGCGTAGCCGCCGAGCATGAACAGCGGCTTGAGTCGTACGCGCGTCAGGCTGTTGTGAACGCCGGCCCTGCGCATGCCGCGCTGTGGTGATTTGGGTATGCCAATTGTTCTTTCCGGGGCATGGTAGAGGAAGCAGATGCCCTGCGGGATGCGCGCGCTGACAATCGCTCTTGTGCAAACCACGCCATGGTCATTGTACACTTCCACCCAATCGTTATCCTCGATGCCTGCAAGGTCAGCGTCCTTGTCGTTTATCCATACTGGGTAGCAACCGCGGGAAAGCGTTTTCATGCGGAGGGTGTCGCCGTAGGTGGAATGGATGTGCCATTTGCCATGCGGCGTCAGATACTGCAGCGTGAGCGTGCCGGCGCCGGCGGGTGACTTTTCAAGATCATGGGTCTGGCGGAGTTCGGCCCGTGGCTTGAATGTCGGCAGGTTCTCACCATAGGCAACATAAGCCTCATGATCGAAGTAAAGATGCTGCCGTCCGGTCAATGTTCGCCATGGGATCAGTTCCTCTACGTTCTGGCAATACGCAGAGTAGGTGCGATCTCCGTTGGTGATTCCGGTCCAAAACGGAGTCGTAAGCACGCGCCGTGGCTGGTTGCAAATATCCTCGAAGTTTATGCGCACAGAGCGGGTCCCTTCGGCAAGGTGTCTGAGGTCAATGCCGGTTTTTATTGACTCTGATTCGAAGGCGCGCCATGCCATTTCGCCGTTGGTTTCGGCAGCAAAATGCAGTATGACGTTGCAGGCATCCTTGTCGTCCCGCAGCGACGGGTAGGTCTTGCCTCCCCATTTTTCAACCGGGTGCGAGTTCAAATAGGCGTCATAGGCATCATCCACATCGTAATGAGTGCCGTGCATGGCGAGGCCGTTGTTTCGGAAATTTGGGCCAAGGGAGACAAAACGGTTGAACAGATTGGCATAGTCGCGAGTTACGATTTTGAAATTGGGCATGGTTTTGCCTGGAATGGGGTCACACTCGCCTTTTGCCCAATCCTTCACGGTTGGCTGCGCAAGCTCGGCTGGCGTGTCGTGCATCAGCGGCGATATCAGCAAATCTTTGACTGGTTCAGGCATGAATTTTTGAGCAAGCCGGGCCGTGGCAGCGGCAATGCCCTTGAAGATTTGCCAGTCGCTTCGCGATTCCCAGCATGGCGGCACTGCTGCTTGCAGGGGATGAATGAAACTGTGCATGTCAGTCGAGTTGAGGTCGTTTTTTTCGTAATAAGTCGCCGCCGGCAAAACGATATCCGAATACAGCGCTGAGGTATCCATTCGGAAATTCAAGTCCACAATGAGGTCCATCTTGCCCGTGGCAATCTGTTCATGCCATGTGACGTCCTGGACGTTGGATTGTGCGACTTGGTCTGAAATGCAATTGTGGTGTGTGCCAAGATAATGTTTGAGGAAATACTCATGGCCCTTTGCCGAGGAACTGATGGCGTTGCCGCGCCAGATGTACCACAGCCGTGGCCAGCTTTCCGGGTTGTCAGGGTCTTCCATGGCGAACTTCAGGCGGCGTTCCTTTAGCTGGCGCACGACCCATGCGATGATTTCCTCGTCTGTTTTCGCGCCTGCGGCCTGTGCTTCGCGGACGATTTCAAGATTGCTTTTATTAAATTGTGGATAGCATGGCAGCCATCCGCACCGGACGGCCAGGGCCTGCTTGTCGGCGGTGTGTCCAAAGGCCAGCGGGTGAGTCTTGTCGCTCACAGGACATATTTCATTAAAACTTTGGTCATAGCGCCACTGGTCGGAATGCATGTAGTGGAATGACGGCGTGTTTTGCTGGCGTGGCGGTCCGGCCCAGTCTGCGCCGAATGCTATTGGCGCCCAGGATGCTTGCGGCACAAGTTTTTCCTGTCCAACATAGTGGTTGAGACCGCCGCCGTTCTTTCCCACGCAACCGCAGAAAATCAATGCATTGATTATTGAACGGTAGATCAGGTTGTTGTGATACCAGTGGTTGACGCCGGCGCCAATTATGACACTGCAGCGGCCGTTGGTTTGCTCGGCCGTGCGCGCCCATTCCCTTGCGAAATTAACGACAACATCGGCCTGTACGCCGGTAAAGCGCTCCTGCCACGCCGGCGTGAATGGTTGTGAGTCATCGCCATAACCGGCAGGCCACTGCCCTTCAAAGCCTCGATTTACGCCGTATTGCGCCAGCAGCAGTTCGAAAACTGTTGTAACCAGAACCGGCCCGTTGACTGTCTGCATTTCAATGACCGGGACGTGCCTTGCAATAACACGGCTGTTGGAGCCATTCGAAAAATCAACAACTTCAATCGCGACTGTCCTTGTAGTGCGTCCTTTCAACTCAAGCGCCGGCTGGATTGGTTTGCCGGTGCGGGCGTCCTCCAGTTTGAGGTTCCACTCCCCTTTTTTCTTTTGCCAGCGATGGCCGACGGTTCCTTTTGGCATTCGCAACTGGTTGTCTTGTTCGTCGAGAACGAAGAATTTCCAATCAGCGTTTTCTTCCTGTTGTGTCTCAGTTAATTGGCTGGCGCGCAGCAGCCTGCCGGGCCGGTAATTGCCGCTGGCCTGGCGATCGAGGGTTACCAAAAATGATGCGTCACTGAATTGCCTGAGGTAATTCTGAAATGCCGGCACGGCACGCCTGGCATGGAACTCGTTCAAAACAACGTGCCCAACGGCCATCCAGAAGGCCGCATCCTGGCCGTGGTGGATTGGCACCCATTCATCCGCTACTTTTGATGTCTGGCTGAAGTCCGGGGAAAACACCACCACTTTTGCGCCTTGATGGCGGGCTTCAACCAGGAAATGCGCATCCGGTGTGCGCGTCATCAATACATTTGAGCCGACACAAGCGATGAACTTTGAATTGTACCAATCGGCGCTTTCCGCAACATCGGTTTGTTCACCCCAGATTTCCGGTGATGCAGGCGGCAGGTCGCAGTACCAGTCGTAAAAGGAAAGCGAAACACCGCCCATCAACTGGCAGAAACGCGCTCCTGATGCGTAACTGAGCATGGACATGGCCGGGATTGGTGAAAAGCCTATGATGCGGTCTGGTCCATGGCGCTGAACGGTGTGCAGATTTGCCGCTGCAAGGAGTTCTTCAACGGTCTCCCAAGTTGTCCGACGGAACCCACCCTTGCCGCGCGCTTCCTGGTATTTTCGCCGCGAGTCCGGGTCGCTCACGATCGAGCGCCATGCGGCAATTGGATCATCTGGATGTTTTTTGCGGGCTTGCCGCCACAAGTCGAGTAACACGCCACGGATGTATGGGTATTTTACCCGCAGCGGGCTGTAAAGATACCATGAATAGGAGATGCCACGCTGGCAGCCGCGTGGTTCATAAGGCGGTATTGCCTCTGAGATAACGGGATAATCCAGCGCCTGCAGTTCCCAGACAACCATGCCGTTTTTAACGTAAATTTCCCAACTGCACGAACCGGTGCAGTTGACCCCGTGGGTGCTGCGCACCTTTTTGTCGTAGGCCCACCGTGTACGGTAGAAACTTTCCCAGGTGCGCTGTTCAGGCGCAAAAAAATCTTGAATCCAACTCATGGTATTTATCTCCTTCGTTGCAATTTGCCGCGTGGCATGCCTTGTATGCGTTTGTAATACATTGCCAGACAGACGAGCATTAACGCTGCCGCGCCAGTGCCGGCCATCATTGTTATTGGCGGCTTTGAACCGGCGACCTTTGGGTCAAGAGTTGAGAGGTATTTTGCCAGATGAGCAGCTTCCTGGCGTGTGATCGGCTTTTGACGGTAATGCGCCCCCATAATTTTGTAGCCGGATTTTTCCAAGCCTGACATCAGCGCCATGTCTCCGGTTTTGGCGTAAACTCCGTTCAAGTCCGGGCCAAGATTTCCGCCTTTTCCCTCAGCGGAGTGGCAGGCGGCGCATGCCAATCCGCCATTTTTAAGCGGTTTTTCGCCCCAAAACAACGCGCGGCCAATTGTCGCATCCGGCGGCTCCAGGCTGGCGGTAAACATGGCTGCAATGCGCGCTTCCTCGGCTTTCAACCGATCACGGACGTTTTGGTCCCTGAGCAAATCCGCCAATTCAGCGACATCCTTGTCCGACAGCGGGCCGACCTTGGACTCCATTTTTTTAATGGCGTTCCTAAGCTGTTCGACCGGCCATGCGCCGACGTTGGACAGGTCAGGGCCGGTAAGTTTGACGCCGGTGAGGCTGTGACAACCTGCGCATGTGGTAAGATAGCGGGCTGCCACGAGATCGCGTTGAGCCTCTTGTGGGCTGGCTTGCGCAGCGGGCTTTTTCTGTTCCTGCGGTTGGGCAGGCAAGGACATGCCGGCGGCAAGCAGCCAGCACAATGCCAGCGATGCTGCGCGCGAATAGCCATGCCTTTCGTGCCACGTGGCCTTGTTGTTTCGTTGTTTCATCCTGCAAATACTTAATTGTCGCGCTGCAAAAGCATGTACCGGATTTGCAGGGAACGGCTTTGACAAGGATCAAAACATTTGAATGTTTCGTAGATTCCTGATGTGCAGTCATGCAGAGTGGCTGCACAACCAGACGGTGGGGAATAGAAAGGGTTTTATGGCCGGCTTTCCATTGCCAGCGGCGGTTGTGATGCCGGCCAGAGCGAGCGCCAGTACTGCTGATCAATCTCGAATACGTTTATGGGAGTGCTGTCGGGATTGAAGTCTGCTGGCAGAATGCCGAAACGTTTCATCTCACGCACGTATTGCCGGTTTGGCCTGAATTCCGGCGTTCCATATCTGTGGGATGCTTCGATAATTGTTTTTCCGCGTTTAATTGCGTCCAGCAGTAATCGGTAATCTGCATCGGAGGTGTTCTTGAATGCATCGCCGCAACTGCCAAAACCGCCTGCTTCACGCGCCAGAGGGCCGAGCAAAAGGGGTGATTTTTCGGGTCGCGTGAAGTTCAGGAGAATATAAGAGCTTAAACGGGCTATCGGGTCGTTTGTATGAACAATCCGCTCGTAGATACCAGTTGGACGGCCTGCGGCGAGTTGTTGTTTGCGGCGCTCTTCGACATTGAACGGCATTGGGATTGGACCGGGCGGAGTCTGCGGTTTGTGGCATGTGGCGCAGCGGCGTTGCAAAACTTCCCTGCAGCCCTGGAATACCGTGCCTGCCGCGCGCTCCGATGCCGCCTGTTGTTCGGCGTTGCGCAAACCGGCGTAGGTGCCGGCGTAGGGCGCTCCGCTTTCTATCCACATCCAGATGGTGCGCCATTCCTGCGGAGTTGGCTTGTATTTTTCCAGAATTTTCAGCAGTCGGCTGGCGCTGCTGCCGATTGAGCGTGGCGGCTGGTTGCCGAGGCCGTTGCGACCGTCAGATACAAGCCCGTGGGCGAACAGGCTGAAGTAACTGTGTGCCCAGTTTGGGCCAATGTCGCCGCATAAAATAAGCTTTGCTTCGCGTTTGTCATAATTATGGCAGCTTGTGCAGTAGCGGTCCAGGATGGGCTGGATGTCGCGGTGAAAGTCCAGCACATCAGGCAGGTTTGCAAGCGGCTCGATGCGACTGGGAGGGCGTTTGAGCGCCATCAACGTGCCGTGATATTTGTTCTCGGGCGTTTTGACACGCTGTTCGTGGCAGCCGACACAGCTCAAGGTTTCTCCCGGCATCACGTCTGTGAAACTTTGCATGCGCTTGACCGACAAATCCCGCCCGTCAAGAGCAACGAAAAATAACGAGCGCCCGGCGGGAACTTCAAAATAGGCTGAGCCATCCGGTTCAACAGGGACTGTACCCAGCACGCGTTCGAGGGTGAATGTGCCGAGCCATGAAGTCAGGTCCATGCCGCCGCTGAAATTGACCGGTTTTGGGAGCGATTCCAATACTAGCAGTTTTTTGATTTCGCCGCGCTGGACGCCTGGCAGATTGCGGCTGTTGTAAATATCGGCCAGAATCATCAAGCCAGTGGCTGATTGCGGATGAGTGCGCTTGACGACGCGACCTTCGCGCTGGCGCGGGACCAATGGGCGGGGTTCGTGGACCAGCCCGGGGCCGTCGTGGGTGTAAATTGTTTCAACTGTGCCGCTGCCGTCCAGGAGCACGATTTTGTTTTCCATGGCGGCCATGACGCAGTTTGTGGCGAACGGAAAAGGGTCGCGGGTGAGTTTGCCTTTGTGCAACGGGCGTGCGGCGGTTTTTGCATCAGGCCCTTGCTGTGGGCCGACCAATGTGGCGATGCCATTGTGCTCATTTACACCGTGGCCGGGAGAGAAAGAGGCAACCACCAAATCGGTTCCTGGGACTGGTTTGGCATCAATCATGACCACGCCTGGATGCATATTTCCGAAATAAATTGTGGCGCCCGTGCCGTCCGGATTCATGACCCACAGATGGTGATATTCAACCTGGCTTCGATCCACGTATTCCCATCGCGTGTAAAGCACGCGCCCATCCGGCATCACCCATGGCGTATTGTCATGTTCGGTGTTGGCTGAGACAACTTCGATGTTTTGTCCGCGGCGGTCGCACCGGTACATGATACCGACCTGCGTCATCCAGCAATTGACCCAGCGTTTGCAGCGGGTTGATATAAACAGAATGTCGTCATCCGGCAGGTATGTGGCCTCAAAATCATCGAAGTTGCCGCTTGTTATCTGCCGCAAGCCAGTCCCATCGGCCTGGATTTCGTAGAGATGGTAATAATCAGTGCCTGCTGGGCGATAGGAAAACAGGATGGTGTGGCCGTCGTAGTGCACCTGTGGGTCGCGAATGGAGCCGCCCTTTGCGTCCAACAGTATCTCGAGTTTGCCGGTGCGCAGATTCAGCTTGAAGAGTTTGGACGCGTCTGGACTGCCGTTGCCGGTGTAGGCTTTTTTGTTTTCATCGTCGCAGTAGTAACCGATGTTGGCGTACCAGTGCGGGTCGTCGTAGCGCAGCCTTGTGCAAAAAATGACCTCATTGACTTCCTTCATCGGCCCGGCAAGGGAGCGCTGCAGAATTGCAGTTTGAGGGGCTGGCGCGGCGAGTGACGAGGCTGCCAGAGCCAGCAGCGCCATCATTTTACAAGTCGCTTGCACGATGTAATGCAACCGGGCCGACATATTTATACGGATGTTAGACGGCTCCGGAAGAAAGTCCAATTCAAAGGAATTGACTCTCCATGGCGCGGGCGATGGCTGGTTATTGTGACGGCGGCCCTTTCAGCAATTCCCCAAGATTATAGCGTGTGTAGCGGGTGTGACTGGCAACATTCTTGCCGTCGGCGTTGGCAACCCAGAAATCGAGAGTGTCCGGCTCAAACAACACTGAGTGAATGTTTGACTTCATGCAAACCGGTCGCGTCATAAGCTCGCGGGCGGCGGAAGAATCAATGTGGCCATATTTGGCTTTGACGCGCTCGACAAGTTTTTCGTACCTGTCGCCTGCAGACATCAAGACGGCGTCCTTGATCGCGTGTGGTAGTTGTGGATGCGCCTGTCCAGGCCAGATCGTTTCAAATTTGTCGGGCGTGGCGGCAATGCCGGCGGCGCGTTTTGTTTTGGCGTCAGAGATTACGTAGTAATATTCACATGTTCGCGGGCCGCGGCGCATGATGTCCAGGGCTTCGTCAATGGTGTTGGCGCGTTCCATGACCTCGCGCATGAGTTGGGCCATTGGTTTGCCATCCCAGTGGCCTTCGCCCCTGCCGCCCATTTCGCCGATTGCAACATGCTTTTCATTCATGGCTGTGACGCTTCCCACAAAGCCGGCATAGCCAATGTTAACCCAGGCATTGCCTTTTTCCGGTTGAAAAACCATCACCACGGCGTTTTGCTCAAGCCCGACTCCTTTGAGGTAATCAAGGATGCGTCCGTGAAACATCCTGCCGCCTTCAGTGGCTTCACCAAACAGCGCAAAGCCGCTGCAGTGGAATAATTCCGGGAAAAAGTTGGCCAGACGGACTTCTTCCTTTTCGAGGCCGGCTGCTTGTGCAAGTGCATCCATCTCCTGCAGATAACGCGGGTCAATATGCGGTTGAAGCCTTGCCTGGGCTTCTTCTATCTCGCCGAAGAACCATCGCTTTTTGGCAAATGAACTGCCAACGCCCACGCCGTATAGAATCCGGTCAACAAGGTGTCGCACTTGTTTCCGCATCAAGGTGCCATGTTGGCGGCCCATTTCTTCGGGTGTGCCTTTAAGGAACAGAATATATGTGCCATCCATTTCTTCCAGGCGGCCCTCACCGGCGGTGGCCACGAGGCGCCGTTGTCCGGTGGTTTGTTCGGGCAACGAAGGAATTCTCTCGTTTAGCGCTGAAAGCGCAACCGAGATGAACCGCTTCAGGTGTGATACTGCAGTTGTGTCGATTTTGTCTCCTGCTGAAGCCGGGATTTGCCATCTGGCATCCAGTAATGGCGGCTGCATTTGCCATTGTTGGAAGCGGACACGCACCTTTAGCTGGCGACCGTCGCTCCATTCGATCCAGGCCGGGAGGGAGTCGGTTTCGCGCACAGCGAGCGAAATTGTGCCCTCCGGTATTTTCAGCCCCTGGACGGCCTGTGGCAATGGTGTGGCTGAGATGACGGCACAATGCACGCCGTCATTGGTTTCCGCAGGAAGCGCCTGGTATTGGAACAACAATGGCGCCATCAAAATTTGTTGTCGTGGGATGGGGAGCTTGAATGGCGGCAGGCGTGTATTATCCTTGCTTGCGGGGTTGCTGGCAAAACGAGGCACGCCCGGCTTGCCAACCACGCCGAATTTGCCTTGTGCGGCGTGTATCCACATTTCCTGGCCGTTGCGTCCAAGCGAGTATGTTTCCTCTCCGACGACGACCGAAAGCCTGAGCTTGTCTGGCGCCTGCCATGCCACGGTGGCGGTGCGGTCTGCAAGTTCCCTGGGTGCTCCATCGGCTTTGTCCGCCTTGAGCGTTACAGTCACTGTTTGGGGCGCTGCATTGGAGTCTGGCTCTATTATGTCGGCAATTTTAAGCAACGTGGCGCCGAAAATTTCCAGGGGCGTATTTGTGCGTGTAATTTGAGCCTGGAGCGAACCGGCTGCCAGGATGACGATGGCCAACGGAAGGGTAGTTTTCCGCATCAGCGTGTTCATGTCTGCCAGTTTAGCCCAGTCTGGAAAAAATGCAAAATCTGAATTGGGACTTGACCAAATGAATTGGCAATACCAGCCTTGGCGTCAAAAATTGAGCAAACATGAAAAATGAACTGAATCTTACGAGGCGGCAATTTTTGAAAACTTCCTCGGCAGTAGCAGCCACTGCGGCGGCGGCTCCGGTGATTTTAACAGGCGCGCCCAATAATGCCCGGCTCAAGATCGGGCTGGTGGGCTGCGGTGGCCGGGGTTCCGGCGCGGCAAATCAGGCTTTGAACGCCGACCCAAATGTAGTGCTGACTGCTTTGGCAGATGTGTTCCCTGAGCCAATGCAACATTGCCTTGGGGCGCTTCAGAAAAAGTACGGCGACAAGGTTCAGGTGCCTGAGGGCAATTGTTTCACCGGGCTTGATGGGTATCAGAAGTTGATTGACAGCGGGGTGGATGTGGTGTTGCTGGCGACGCCGCCCGGATTTCGCCCGCAACATTTGAAGGCTGCGATAGAGGCCGGCAAACATGTTTTCTGCGAAAAACCGATGGCAACCGACGCGGTTGGTGTGCGCTCGGTAATGGCCAGCGCGGAGCTGGCCCGTGAAAAGGGGTTGTCATTGGTTGCAGGTTTTTGCTGGCGGTACAACCCAAAGTGCCGCGCCTTTTACAAGCGAATCCACGATGGCGCGATTGGCGAGGTGCGCGCCGTATATGCAACGTATTTGACCGGGCCGGTCAAACCAATGCCGCCGGCAAACACCCGGCCAGCCGGCATGGGGGATGTGGAATGGCAGTTACGCAACTGGTACAACTTTGTCTGGCTTTCGGGTGACGGGCTGGTTGAACAGGCATGCCATAGCGTTGACAAAATAGCATGGGCAATGAAGGACAACCCGCCTTTGCGTGCTGTGGCAAATGGCGGGCGGCATGTGCCCAACAACGAAGGCAATATTTTTGATCACATAGATGTGTTTTATGAGTATCCGAATGGAGTGCGTGCTTTCATTGCGCAACGCCAGATTCCAAATTGCTACAGCGATAACTCGGACTATTTGATTGGTTCTGAGGGCACTGGCAACAACGGCTGGGGCGCGCCAACCATAAAGGGCAAGGAAACATGGCGCTACCAGCCTCAAGGGCCGGAGCGCGACATGTACCAGGTCGAACACGATGAGTTGTTCGCATCGATTCGCAAGGGGACGCCCGTCAACGACGGCAAGTGGATGGCGCAGAGCACGCTCATGGCCATCATGGGCCGCATGTCGGCATACACCGGCCAGGCTGTAACTTGGGAGCAGGCGCTCAAGTCCAATGAACAATTGGTGCCGGAAAAACTTACGTGGGACATGAAGCTGCCCATCGCGCCGATGGCTGTCCCCGGCAAAACGAAGTTAATTTGAAGTCTTGCCCGCAACGTGATGGAAGTAAAACGCGCCATTATTACCGCGGCAGGACCAAGGCAGAGAACCCTGCCGTTGCAGACTCTTGTTGACCAGGACGGTCAGACAAAGACTGCGTTGACAATTCTGATTGAGGAGGTTCTGGCCGCTGGCATCGAGGAGATTGCGGTGGTCATCCGCCCTGGCGACGCGCCTGCATATCGGCAGGCAGCCGGTCAGTATGCCAGCAGACTGCATTTTGTTGAGCAGACATCCCCGCGCGGATATGGCCATGCGGTGTTTTGTGCACGGGATTTTGCAGGTGCCGAGCCGTTTCTTCTTTTGGTTGGGGACCATCTCTACGTCAGTGACTCGGACAGGCGCAGTGCGCGGCAGCTTGTGGAGATAGCGCATGCTGAGAAGTGCGCAGTATCAGCAGTGCAGGCTACGCACGAAAGCAAGCTGCCGTATTATGGAGCGGTTGGCGGGCGGCTGGTGACCGGTCGGCAGGGGCTGTATGAGGTCACAGACGTGCTTGAGAAACCCACGCCCACCGAGGCTGAGCAGAGGTTGCTGGTGCCAGGCTTGCGCGCAGGTTATTACCTTTGCTTTTTCGGAATGCACGTGCTGACGGGCACGGTAATGGAGAAGTTGAACAACCTGGTTGAAAACGGCAGTAACCCTAATGTGCAACTAACTGATGCGCTGGCGGCGTTGTCCGCCCATGAGCGTTATTTGGCTGCCGAGTTGTGCGCCCGCCGCTATGATATTGGGGCCCAATACGGCCTTTTGACCGCGCAACTAGCCCTTGCGCTGGCAGGACGCGACCGGGATGAGGTGCTCACCACAATTGTGGAGTTGCTGGCTTCGCGCAAAAAATAGCGCAATCCTCAGGCAAAATCGTACACAACCACTTTGATGCAGTTGGGCTTGAAGACCTTCTCCACAAATTCCAGATGCAATGGATGTTCTTGATAGGCATCCTGTGTTGCTTTGTCAGGGAATACAATGTTCAGACCTACTTGGTAAGTTTGATCCACCACTGCGCGGTGGCTGCGAGCCATTTTCCCAACATGAAAATGGAGAACCCCCGGAATGGCCTTCAGATATTTCTCTGCTCCGGCCACTAGCTCGTCGGCGGCCTGTGGTTTGTTTGGATCGGTCCAAAAAATTACAATGTGCGAAAACATGGGTTTAGCTTAATCGCAGTCGGGCTGGACTGTCAAAGTTTTGCGGCCTTCATTTTTCAATTGCAAGGGTGAGCTGGGTAAAAATCCCTTTGGGTTACCGGAACGTTTTCCCGCCTGCTCCTGGGTAACACCCCTTTTTGAGATGATACGAACCACTGTTTGCACCTGGCGGGTGAAAAAGTGCTGTTGGAGGAATTTGGCCGCCGCATTTTTGGCCATTGCGCCAAAATGAAAAATCTGCGATTTGAAAGCCGCAGCAATTGTATATGACAGCCAACAGCCAGAGTCCTTTCAGGGGTTTTGTTGACACTTTTATCCAACTTGGGCGTTTGCCGGGCGGGTTTTGGTATGTGATCGGCGCGTTTGTATTGGACACCACGGCCTACTTTGGGGTGCTTACGCTGATGACATCGTATCTGAACCGTGATCTGGGTTGGAGCGAGGCTCATGCGAGCATAACAGTTTCAATTTTCACAATGTTGGTCACCCTTTGCATGTTGGGGATCGGAAGTTGGGCGGAGGGCTATGGGCTGCGCAGAGCCATAATTGCCGGTTTATTGCTCAGCCTGACGGGCAGGGTGGCCTATTGCGCAGCCGGAGGCGCCGGTGGCGGGCAGGGCATGGCGGTTTTACTGGTGCTCGGCGGACTGTTATTGGTGGCATGCGGTTCGGGCATACTGCAGCCTGTCTGCTATTCCGGAGTGAAGCAATTCACCGATGAAAAAACCAGTTCGATGGGCTATGCTCTGATTTACGCAATCATGAATCTTGGGCTTGTTGGCATTGGCGCGCTCTCTTCCTGGATTCGACCGGCGGTTCAGGAAATTCATGACCAAAAACTTTCCGGCCAGCATTTTGGCGAGCCGATTTTGCGCTGGCTGGCGGCTGTGAGCGGCAGCGGCATACAGGCTGTCAACCTTGTGTGTGTGCTGCTGACGCTTTTGACGCTGTTGTTGTTTCTCGTGTTGATGACGCCGAAGGCGGAGGCTGCGCGTGCGCGCCCGGACATCATGCCAAAAACTGAAGGGGAAAAACTTTCGCTTTCATTGCGCTTGCGCCGCTATTTTGCCGAAGGCCCGTTCAGCAACATGCGCTTTCTGTTTTTTATTTTCATGCTGTTGCCGGTGCGGACGCTCTTCGCGCATCAGTGGCTCACGATGCCCGAATACATCCTCAGAGCCTATGACAAACCGGTGGCCGACAAGATGGAGTGGCTGGTCAACTGGATAAATCCAATGATTATTTTCATTTTTGTGCCGCTGTTCACCGCGCTTACGCGGCGGGTGAACATTTACAAAATGATGGTTTTGGGAAGTTTCGTTTCAGCGGCGCCCACGTTTCTGCTTTGCTTCGGTCCGGACTTGAAGTTGTTGTTGATTTACTTTGTGGTGTTTTCGCTTGGGGAAGCTCTGTGGTCGGCGCGGTTTTTGGAATACGCCTCGGAGCTTGCGCCGCCCGGACGTGTCGCACAGTTCATGGGCATGGCACAAATCCCGTGGCTTCTTGCCAAGGGTACCACTGGATTGTATTCGGGATATTTGCTTGCTCATTACGTGCCGCAAAATCTTCCGCCTGAGCAGCAGACAACGACCGGCGCCCTCTGGTTTATCTACGGTTGCATTGCAATGACATCGCCCATTGGGCTTTGGCTGGCCCGCAAGTGGGTAATGGCTGGTTTGCGCGCAACATCCGCGAAAGATTGATTTTATGGCACGTCATTTCGCAAATCTCCCGGTTGCCATTGTGTTGGTTTTTGTAGCCGCCTTTGCAACAGGATTGGGCGCGGCCGGCGCTGAAACAGACGCAGCCAGCGGTGTGGTAAAAGCCGGTGCCGGTGGTTATTTGACGGCTCCGCCGAAACCGTGCAAGCCGCTGCCGGAAAAGATATACCGCACCGAGGAGGTAAAAGGGCCGATGGTGACCGGGCAATGGTGGAGTTCACTGGTTTGGCAAAAGTATTCACAAAATCTGTTTGCGCATCCGCTTGCAATGCAGTGCCGCTCCACCGGCCTGGTTGTATGGTATCCGGGGGATAAAATTCACGGGAATGCCTCCGGTATTTTTGGAACCGGCCAAGGACGTGATGGCGACTTCAGGTTGGGACATTCGGCGGCGGACTCATTTCCAGAGGCAAATTGCGGCGGCTATTCAGATTGGTTTGTGACGGCGTCATTCGTTTCCGGTGCAACGTCGCTGCGCGCCAGTTTCGGGCACGGCAGCCCATTCGTGTATTGTCTTTATGGCGGGGGAAATCCGGCAATCACTTTTCCCAAAAAGCCGATCGTTTGGTCTGGCGACGCGCAATCACCGGTTTTGGGCGTCACTATTAACAATCATCATTACGGGCTGTTCGGCCCTGCCGGTTCAACGTGGAAAGGCATGGACAATCTGACTTGGATTAACGATTTAAAAGGCAAAGCCTATTTTTCCGTGGCGGTGTTGCCCGACAACCGGCCTGAGACACTCGCGCTGTTCAAGCGATATGCTTACAATCATGTGGTTGACACCAGACTCGAATTCCAAGTCGCAGGTGGCTTTGTCAAGGCGTCTTACACGTTTTCCATCAAGTCCCATGAAGGAGCTGAGTCAAAGAATACCGTGTTCGCATTGTATCCGCACCAGTGGAGATATGCGACTGTCCCGCTGACAGAGATGACCTATGGCTCGGTTCGCGGCTTGATGAAAGCGGGCATTGGCTCCGGTTTTGAAACACAAATACCGATTCAGGGTGTTCTCCCGTTCCTGCCAGCGCAGGGAATACAGGACCGGGAGCGCATGCTTGGATACCTCAAGGAGGAGGCAGCAAAAAAAACCGGCGGTTTTGGCGATACATATTGGGAGGGCAAATTACTGGGGCGCCTTGCCACGTTGAGCGGCGTTGCGGAAGCTGCAGGCGCGCCGGATTTGCGAAATGTCTTTGTAAGCGAAATCAAGCGGCGGCTCGAAAACTGGTTCAGCGCAGCTCCAGGCAAGGAGCAGGCTGTATTTTATTACAACGGTGTTTGGGGCGCTCTGGTCGGAAGCCGGCCATCCTACGGCAGCGACAGACCGTTAAATGACCATCACTTTCACTACGGGTATTTTATTCGGGCCGCCGCTGAGGTGGCGCGGCTTGACCCTGCATGGGCGCGCTCATGGGGGCCGATGGTCAGGCTGCTGATCAGGGATATTGCTTCGCCTGAGCGTGGGGATTCAATGTTCCCATATTTGCGATGCTTCGACAAATACGCGGGTCATTCATGGGCATCTGGTGATGCCAATTTTGCCGATGGCAACAATCAGGAGTCATCCTCTGAATCAATGAATGCGTGGTATGGAATGATGCTATGGGGAGAGGCGACGGGCGACAAACTGGTGCGTGATACCGGCATAGGCCTGTTTAACATAGAGCGAACTGCAGTTGAGGAGTATTGGTTCGATGTCCATGGTCAAAACTTTCCAAAGGATTTTCCTAATGTTGCTCTGGGAATGATTTGGGGCGGCAAGGGTGCTTTTGGCACCTGGTTTTCGGGTGATATTGATTGCATTCACGGCATCAATTGGTTGCCGTTTACGCCGGCTTCAATTTACATGGGCAGACACCCCGATTATGTCAGGAAAAATCATGATCGCATCGTGGAAAGGCGCAAAGGCGGCAGGGATTACAACAATGGATGGGGGGATTTGGTAATCATGTTTTACGCGCTCAGCGACCCTGCGGCTGCCGCCGCGTTTATTGATTCGACGCCAAATTGCAAGTTGGAAGGCGGCAATACCCATGCTTTCATGTACCACTGGATTTATACCCTGAACAATCTGGGGCGAAATGCTGCCAGTGTGACTGCAGATTACCCTTTTTTCAATGTGTACGTGAAGGACGGTAAAAAGACCTATGCAGTGTACAATTACGGCGCATCGCCGCTGACGGTAAATTTTTCCGACGGGATGAAGGTCACGGCAGGGCCAAATGGACTTACAGTTAGATAGGATTCCGTCTCAAATTGCCACCCGCGCTGGTTTACCTTTTTTTCTTGCACATTCTGTAAAATCTGCTTTAGTTAAAAAAAACAATAACGGAATAGAAGCGAGGCAATTATGAAAACAACCAGTTCCTCTTGTCAAATTCACCCCAAACTGTACATGCTGGCAGGGCTGCTTCTGTTGTTGCTGCCAACAGGCTCGACTTGGGGCCAAATCATACCCAATCCCAGCTTTGAGGCTGATACATTTACTGTTTTTCCGGGTTATATCAGCGGCAACGGCCCAATCCAAGGGTGGACTGCCAACGATAACAGCCGGGCGGGAATTAACCCGGCAGGGGGTTCCCCATTTGCCGACAACGGCAGCATACCGGACGGAAACAATGTGGCCTTTATACAGGCCGGTGTTGCAGGCGGCACAACCCTCGAGACGATTATAACCGGGCTTCAAGTGGGGCAGACATATAACGTGGTTTTTCGTGCCAACGCACGTAACTGCTGCGACACAAGCAGGCCTGTCTTGCGAATTTCAGTCCAGGGACAGCCGATCACTGATGCGCAAATTGTGCCTGTAGGCGGCTCGAATCCCTACTGGTATATTGGGTTTAACTTCACGGCGCAGGCAGAGTCGCAGACTTTGACGCTGAAAAATGATGCATCGGGAGACAACACTGCTCTGGTTGACAACTTTACAATTGGGGTGGCAAATGGGCGATGGTCATTTGCGGCATGGGATGATGATGCGACTTCAGGCGTTGACCCTGCTTACAATTACACACACGCCTATAATTTTGGAAAGGCTACAAACGTGTTCATCAATAATGTGTGTTTTCGCGGTGTTGCTGGTGGGAATCCAGGCGTTGCCGGCAGGTTTAGCACCGCCGGGCTGCCAAGTGTATATAACAACCACGTCAACTCGGTAACCGGCAACAGCCAGACGTTGGCCAAGGATTTTGTTTATGGCGGCTCCCCTGAAAGTATAACAATCATGGGTTTGGTGCCGGGGCGCGAGTATGTGGCCACTATTTTTGGCGTTGGCTTTGATGCTTCACCCAATATCCGTTCCGCAACGTTTAGCCAGGGCGCTGACTATTTGACGGTTAACGAAAACCATTTTGGGCAGGGCAAGGGCATCAGAGTTTCGTTAAGGTACACCGCCGATGTCAACGGCACCGTAACCTTGACTTACACGCCGACTGGCAATGGTACTTTCCACACATACGGTTTTTGTAATCGCGAGGCCAGTCCCGGAGGCAACAGTTGGAGTTACGCAGCCTGGACATCCGATGCCGATTCAGATGTCAGCGATGCCTACAATTACACACATGCCTACAAACTGGGTTCGACGACTGAAGCCGTTGTCAATGGCGTGGTGTTTTCTGCTGTCAGTGGCGCCAATCCGTCAGTGGCCGGTAAATTTGCGACTACAGTGCCAAACGTTTATATCAGTGATACCGGCGCTAATTTGGTTGGCGGCAGCAAACGACTTGCCAGCGCATTTTTGTACGGTGGGAACCCGATGTCGCTGACTCTTTCCAACCTGACACCGGGCGTGCAGTATCTGCTTACATTGTATTCAACTGCATGGGGTGGGCCGGGTGATCGTTTCATTAACTTTCTTGGCCCTAATGGACAAATGACAATTGACCAGAGCACATTCGGCGGACGGAACGGTATTATCATCAAATATCTTTACACGGCTGACGCAAGCGGGACATTGCGAATCGAGGGGTTGCCTCTGATTGCAGGGAACACATTTCATATCTACGGATTCAGCAACCGCGAACTCACGCCAAATAACCGGCGCTGGTCAAACGCTGTCTGGTACAATGACGCGACTTCAGGTGTTGACGGCGGGCGGCGATTTACGCATGCGTACAACTTTGGCAGCTCGGCTGGAACTGTGATCAACGGTGTGACTTTCACAGGCGTTGCAGGGCCTAATCCCTCTGTGCCCGGTCGGTTTTCAACAGCAGGTTATCCAAATGTTTTTAACAACGATCCCAATAACGTCACGGGTGGAAGCCGGGTTTTGGCAAACGATTTCATCTACGGCGGGTTGCAGGAGTCATTGACGATTGAAGGGTTGGTTCCGGGCCGGGAGTATGTTGCGGTGCTGTTTTCGGTAGCTTGGGAAGACCCCTCGCCTACAACGCGTTGGGCGGCGTTTGGAGTCGGGGAGGATAAGATCTCAATTAATCAAGATTGGTATGGCAACAATTACGGCATACGAATTGCCTATCGTTACACTGCCGATGCCAGCGGCACGTTCACAATCACAAATCAAGCGGCGATAGCCGGTACAACCTTTCACCTCTATGGTTTCTGCAATTACGAGACAACGCCGCAGGAGCCGTTTATAAACCGGCAACCATCTGACGCATGGACAACATTGGGTGAATCTGTAAATCTCAGCGTGGTGGGCGGGGGCGCCGCCCCGTTGTTTTACCAGTGGTTCAAGGACGGTGCGCCGTTGCCTGATCAGACAAATGCTGCTTACAGCATTGCCTCCGCCACGTTTGACGACAGCGGTGTTTATACTGTTGTTCTTTCCAATGCGCTTGGTGTTGTAACCAGCGCGAACGCAACTGTTGAGATCGGGCTGCCGATTAGCAACCCAAGTTTCGAGGTTGACACATTTACTGTTTTTCCGGGCTACACGGATAACAATGGTCCGATAACTGGATGGAATGCGCAAAACGGCACCGGAATAAACCCTATTGCCAATGGGAGCAGCCCATTTGCAAATACTGGCACAATCCCGCACGGGAGCAAGGTTGCATTCATGCAAGCCGACGGCACCTTGAGCCAGACGATCAATGGCCTTATTCCAGGCGTGGCCTATTACGTTAAATACTACGAAAATGCTCGCGCCCGATATCCCGCGCCTTCATGCGCAGTAACCATCGGCAGTGAGACGATTGTGGCAGCGCATCCAGTGACACCGGGAGAATATCGTGCGGTTACAAGCGAGATGTTTGTGGCAACCGACACTTCAATGCTGCTGGCTTTTGTGAAAGGCACTCCGTATGGCGGCGATGCCACGCTGTTGCTCGATCAGGTTTCCGTCCTTCGTGCTCCCATGCTCCCGCCTGCAGTGGTGACCAACCCACAGAGCCAATATTTGGCAGAGGGTGAACGCCTGGTGTTGACAGTCACGGCCACAGGCACGCCGTATCGGTATTATCAATGGCAGTTTAACGACGCGGATTTGCCCGGAGAAAACAGCCCGACGTTGATTCGCAACAGTGTGACACCCGCCGACGCAGGGCAGTACCGGGTCATCATCAGCAACCTTTATGGTGTCGCAACCAGCGCAGTTGCCGTAGTCCAAGTTGGCAAATCCATAACGGAGTTGTTCAGTACCGGTGTGGATAATAACCGCAACCTTTTGGAAGGAGGCTCCGTTGACCCGCATTACAAATTGGTGTACAGCCCGGATCTTGACTACCCAGGGCCGGATACTGTGGTGCTTTATGATTACTGGCCGATCCCGCCTTACTTGACCAACGGCCCGTTGTCCAAGTGGATTGGGCCGCGGATTAACGATGCCAATTTCCCAGGCACAGCGGGAAGCAATTATGTGTACCGCACCGAGTTTTTAATGGACACAACCGACCCTGCGACTGCTCGGATATTCGGGCAATGGGCAAGTGACAATAATGGTCTGGACATCAGGTTGAACGGAGTCAGCCTTGGCATTAGCAATGTCAATGGATTCGCCTCATTAACACCATTCGAAATTTCCAGCGGGTTTGTTCCCGGATTAAATGTCCTCGAGTTTACAATAAACAATTTGACGCCCGGGCCAACAGCGCTGCGTGTCGAGCTTCGCGGGGTTGCCATGCCGTTGGTGGATACGCCGCCTCAAATCATCCGCCAGCCGTCGGCGCAACTTGTGGTGGAGCATGGGTCCGTTGAATTCCGGGTTGAAGCCATTGGTACCGGGCCTTTGACATATCAATGGTATGTGGATGGGTTCGAGTGGTTTGACGCAACCAATTGGTCATTCCGCATCCCTGATGTATCCCGATTTTATGCCGGTGATTACACCGTTGTGGTAAGCAGCCCGTTGGGTTCGGTGGAAAGTCAGGTCGCAACGCTGACCGTAGCCATCCCGGCTGCGATACTGCAACAGCCGCAAGGTCAATTGGTGGAGGCTGGCAGTTCGGTGACTTTGGAGGTCCAGGCCGAAGGCGATGCCCCGTTAAATTACCAGTGGTTTCTTGACGGCAGCCCAGTTGATGGCGCGAATGGCCCGGTTTTAAGCATCACAAACGCCCAGTTGGTAAATGCAGGTGGATATCAAGTGGTCGTCAGCAACCCATATCGCTCGGTTACAAGCGCAGTCGCCACCGTTACGGTTGTAGATACTACTCCGCCGGTGCTCGATTGCGGTCCGCAGCGATTCATTGAATATGGTACAGCCTGGGATTTTACCGATCCTCTGTTTTCGGACAACAGCGGCGCAGGCGGAGTTACATTGGCTTTGATTGACGTTGTGACCAATGCTGGATGCGGCCCGAACTTGATGATTACACGCACATGGCGTGCTACTGATGTCGCGGGCAATTCTTCACAATGCACCCAAATAATCAGTATCCAGGATACAACTCCGCCCGCACTGGTTTGTCCGCCAGATGCCACGGTGCTTATTGACGCTGATGTGCCTCAGCCAAATTTCTCCGGCGGCTCGGTTGCGGACATAGGAGATCCATCGCCAGTTGTTGTTCATCTGGAGGATGTGTCTGTCGGCGAATCGCCCAAGACAATCACCCGCACTTATCGGGCAACTGATGTTTGCGGCAATTCCATTACTTGCGCGCAAACCATCACCGTGTTGAATGAACCGGTGCCTGTCCCGCCGGATTTAACTGTGACCGATGCGGTTGAAGATGGCAGCGCGGTCAACATTACGTTGGGCGGTTCAAGTCTTGCGCCTGTTTCATGGCAGATTATCTCCAGCCCGCGTCATGGCTCCTTGGTCATGGTAAGTTCCAATGTCTATACATACCTGCCAGAGCCGAATTTCAACGGTGTGGACACCTTTACATACCGGCTGGTCATAGGCTCTTCGACCAGTGTTATTGCAACCGTGACAATCCCTGTTGCCTACGTTGACGATGTCAAGCCTTACGCCTTCACCAATGCAATTACATTCCCGGCAGGCACGTCTCCACGTGCCCTGGCGGTTATTGATTTGAAGAAAGACTTGCGGATTGATCTGGCGGTGGCTGATTACACAGCCCGTGCAATCAATCTGCTCACCAACAATGGATTTGGGGCGTTCACCAACGCTGCTCAACTAACCGTTGGCGGCAATCCTGTCTCGGTACAGGCGGTGGATGTGAACAAGGACGGCGTGCAGGA
>Ga0315298_1000259_pt1 | contig 107581 bp, 108 predicted proteins | sample WHS_1_MG_FD_203077 | JGI IMG/M metagenome (GOLD analysis project Ga0315298, IMG submission 203077) | Extremophilic microbial mat communities from Washburn Hot Springs, YNP, Wyoming, USA - WHS_1_MG | ecosystem: Environmental > Aquatic > Thermal springs > Hot (42-90C) | place: USA: Wyoming...
CCCAAGGAGCGCAGAGGCTTTATCGACCGGGCGCACGGGCTGTCTGTGAAGAAGCAATGCGAACTGCTCAAGGTGAACCGATCCTCGATCTACTACCGGCCGAAGGCTCACTCGGAGGCGGATCTGGTCCTGGCGCGACGGATTGACGAGATCCATCTGGAGCGTCCCTTTCTGGGTAGCCGCAGGATTCGAGACCGGCTGGCCCGGGAAGGGATGAAGGTCAACCGCAAACGGATCCAGCGTCTCATGCGTCAGATGGGCCTTCTTACGGTGTATCCGAAGCGTCGGACGAGCCAGCCGGCTCCAGGGCACAAGATTTACCCCTACCTGCTCCGCGACCTGACCATTGACCGTCCGAATCAGGTCTGGGCAGCCGATCTCTGCTACATTCCCATGGCCAAAGGGAACCTGTACCTGGTCGCTATCATGGACTGGGCAAGCCGAAAGGTTCTCTCCTGGGAACTGACCAATACCTGCGACACTCCCTTTTGTCTTGGGGCTCTGGATCGAGCGCTGGGAACCTATGGGAGACCGGAGATCTTCAATACCGATCAGGGGCTTGAGTTTACGAGCGAGCTTGTCACCGGCCGCCTCCAGGAGGCCGGCATTCAGATCAGCATGGACGGCAGGGGTCGATGGCTCGATAACGTCTTTGTCGACCGGCTCTGGCGGAGTCTCAAATATGAGGAGGTGTACCTGAAGGCGTACGAGACCGTGGCCGAGGGACGGCGGGGCATTGCTCTGTGGTTTCAGTTCTACAACAGCCAGCGGCCTCACCAAGCCCTTGATCGACTCACAACGGCGAAGACTCCACTTATACCCCCTGTCCAAAAATCGGGGCCCATTTCACATTCCCGCCTAGAAATGTCCCGCAAAACAAGGCCCCTACCACCCTGCCCACGACACGCCCGGCAAGGCGCTAAACGATGATCACAGAGAACGCCCCCAGATTAATTGGCAAATGGTACCCTTTGAGCAAAGCGCTCAATTTCCAAGGGCCGCCACACAGCCCGGGCCTCAGGGGCGTTCATGCCCGGGGTATTTAGCGCCTCGGCATGGGCACCCCACCCAGCCCGCGCCTGCAGTCCATAAAAACCATCGCGCAACTGGCCATACCCATTCCCACGATCCACCGCGCACACACACTACCTCTTAAAGAAGGAATGCCACCTACTTATGGCTAACCGATCTTCGATTTACTACTGCCCGAGAGCCGTGCGGAAGCCTGATGCCTTGGCCTGAGGCATCGCCAGCTTACCCCATATTCTGGGGGAAGCAATCGGTTTTCTCCTAAATTTTCCGTCCTGCCCCGAAATCTTCCCACTACCCCATCGCCCTTCACAACAATATCCCTAGCTCGTATACGTGGCGTCCCAAACGTCCGCTCCACCAGCCCACCACCCAGCACTACACGTCGCCTTCTCACCCCGATCATAGGCGCGCCCACCGCAACAACAAGCCACGTAAACTGAGTCCTATGCCTTTGCGCCCCTGCCGAATTTGACTGCACCAAACTCGCACCACAAACTCCCGCCGCAATAAACAGGAGAGCAACCACAACGAAATCACGCGTCTCTCTTTTCTTACGCAGAAGCAAAAGTCCTCCCACAAAAAAGACCGTAATGACACCCACCACCCAAGCCTCAATCATCGGAATAACCTGCTCGGACTTAAACATGTCCCAAGGGAACGGGGACAAATAGAAATAGGCCACTCTTAACGGCAACACGCGTAGAGCATCGCCGAACCCCGCTATTCTCTGATCGACTAGATACGACGACTGCGCATCGTACAAGTGCTTTTCGAGCCTGTACTGGATGTTATCAACATCTGTCAGCCCTGCGGCCTCCCTCAACAACCATGGGTAAGTATCCAGTTTGGAGATAAAGACATATGCCCCCACCCCCACCCCAACCAAAGCCACCATTCTGAACGGGACCCTCCCCGCCCGTATAAGCGAAAACTCCTTGTGCAACGCGAATATGTAAAAAATAAAACAAATTAACACAAAATTTTCTCTCCTAAGAAAGCCTGAAACTATCACGACGGACCCAAAAACCATCCACCGCCTAATCCCTGGCGTATATCTCCTCCAAATCAAGGTCATGTAAAACAGTTGAGACAGAAAAAAATTGACGACCGGATCTCTGTATAAATACGTACTATGCAAAGCACTGTATGGCAACACCGAATATATTACAAGCCCCCACATCCCTCCCCTGCTCCCAAAGCAGACACGACTAATTCTATATACGTTGTATGAAGTGAGAGAAAAAACTATCGTATTCGCCACGAATCCAACTGAGGGATCAGCCCCGAGAACACCATAAAGAAACCCTAGCGGCACTGTGTACATTGGCTCAATAATCCTGCCATCCTTAATCTCCAAAACCAGGTCCACCAACCTAAAGCTCCTCAAAAGTTCACCAACTACACACGCTACTTCATCGAACACGATAGCGTCCCTTGCGAGAGGGAAAAATTGATAATATCCGTTAGCCAAGGCTACCGCGCCCCGCAGAACAAGAAATCCCAGGACAACGTACTCGGCCCGGGTTCTACTCTTAGACGCATGGTATTGCCATACCATGATTGCTGAGCATAGTAGTAGGAGACTACCCATCTACACTATTCCGCCTCAGGTGTTTGTCTTCGGAAAAGCCGGCGGCGGCCCTGACGAACGGCCTACCGCAGATCTCCGCTCATCTTGATCACGACATGCCTGACTACGAGTACTATCGTATCCTCTAGGACCCCTGTTCGCCAGTATCGTAACGCCATCCTTGCCCGTCATACTCCCGAAGACCTGTCGAGTCGTATGTTCAATGCGCGGACTCACCGCTCATCTCCTGCCCGCCTTTTCTAACTAAACGTGTCCGAGTTGCCATCTCTGTCGATCAAATCGGCAACTCTTGTCCAAACTCGTTTTCGAGAAGCTACGGATGTCAGATTGGAAAAAAGTCACTTGCGTTGGTACTTTTACCAGGCAATCACAAACCCCAGACCAGGAGGCGTTCAGATGGTACGGTGTGCGAGCCTTTTCAGTCAACTGATGGGCCTGTTTTATCGGAGGCAGTTTCACGAGCTCGTCGTCAAGTAAAGAGCCGAGCGGTATGCCAAGGGGTTCAATTCGTGGGACCATTTCGTCGCGATGCTGTTCTGCCAACTGGCGCAGGCCAAGAGTCTGCGGGAGATCTGCGGGGGCCTGGCCTGTTGCATGGGCAAGCTGAAGCATCTGGGCATGAGGCAGGGACCAAACAAGTCCACCCTTTCCTACGCCAATGCCCATCGGCCTTGGCTGACGTTTCATGCCTGCGCCGGACTGTTGACTGCTGTCTGGGATCCCGACAAGCGGGAGACCCTGGAGCTTCTGACCAACCATCTGGAGTTCGGCGCGACCACGATCGCCGCCATCTACAAGGACAGATGGCAGATCGAACTCTTTTTCAAAGCCCTCAAGCAGAACCTGAAGGTGAAAACCTTCGTGGGCACCAGCCCCAATGCCCTCTTGATCCAGATCTGGACAGCCCTGATCGCCATGCTGCTCATCAAGTACCTTCAATTTCGCTCCCGCTTTGGCTGGTCGCTGTCCAAAATGGTAGCTTGCCCGCGCCAGAACTTGTTTACCTACCCGGATCTCTGGGATTAAATCAACAGCGCCGTCGAGGTGCCCCTCACCTGCCCGAGTCTGTCCAAGAAGAACACGCCTTTCTCTGCCTTGGACTGCAGCAGACCCCCTAAAAAGGGAACCTCAACTTCCATGGCGCGCTTTCGCCCCTCTAAGTGGCTGATTTACAAGGATCCAGATGACCGCAGACCTGAAAGTTTGGACAGCAATGACTTCCGCTATTCCTGGCCAGGCCATTCACGCTTTATCCACCGCTTCGCCAGCAAGCCCTCGTTCACCCGCACCATTAGGGAGTGCACCCAACCAAACTCAACGCCCATTCTCCTCATAATAGAGAACAGAACTATTCCGGCCAGAACAACATTGTAATATACTGGCAACCGCCAAACCCTAATGATTTTTCTCCTCATCGCCAGTCTGCATCGCACCGTCCTAGCCAAGTCCATGCGCCTAGTCACCGACATCTTGCTGCGTCTGACCGTTACAAGAGCCTCTGGCAGGTTGTATCCCTTCGTAACACTTAGCATCCTCATCCAGAGTTCATAATCCTCCCACCCAAGTCCCAGCGATCCATCCTCCCTCTCATCATACCATCCAGCCCTTTCTAATACTTCTCTGCGGAACATCGTGGAAGGATGGATAAACGGACAAATAAAGAAGAACGCATTCCTAATCGCGGCATCAGTCTCCGGCATTTTCTTAACGCGCATACGCCCAGCTTCGTCTACGACAAATGCCCACGTACCGAGTAATCCCACCTCAGGGACCCGCTCTAAGAAATCCACCTGCTTCCTTAGCCGTGCCGGTTCAGCGATGTCGCCCGCGTCTATCCGTGCTATATAGGCTCCGCGACTCACCTCAATCCCTGCGTTCAAAGCCTTGACTATGCCCCCGTGCTTCCTCTGCACCACGACCAACCGATCATCACGAATAGCTTCGAGCGCGGCAAGAGTCCCGTCGGTCGATCCGTCATCGATTGCGATCACCTCAAGGTCCCGCTCCGATTGCGCAAGAATGCTATTTATCGTGGCCGTTATCGTTTCTTCTCCGTTATAAACTGGAATGACAACGCTGACCTTAACCACCTAAACGCCTCCCCTGCATAAAGGATGCCCTACAATCTAGCGAACCGACCTACTCTGTATCTCGTATAATCTTTCATACACAGGTATTATATATTTCTCCACTATGATTTTCCAGTCCCAGCGCAACGCAACATCCGAACAGAATTCTCTCGTTCTCCCTCCCCAGTCATCTAGTCTCTCCACGATACGCTCCATGCCATTCGCCAGCGAACCCCTCGCCCTATCCCGAACGAGAATTTTCGCATCGTAATCCTCGAGAAGAGACTCATGCTCAACGGACCAAGTCGCCAGGACCGGCAAGCCCGCCATCATGAACTCTAGCACCTTTAGGGGCGGCTGAACGTCCAAATGGCCATCCCTGGGCAAATAACTAATCCCGACATCACAAGCCGACAGATACTCAGGTATGGCCTTGTGGTTAACATCCCCTATGACCAGGATCTTCTCTGCACAACAGCTTGCTCCAGCGTACGATTTGATTCTGTTCAAATCAGGGCCACCGCCTATCAGCAGAAGCCATGTACCACAACGGGCACTGCGCTTAAGAAACATGTCGAATTCATCGATGATTTCCAAAATACCCTTCGCGCGGCGCATGTGACCGTGAAAAACAAATATTTTCCCGGAGATCGGCAAACCCAGTCTCGCCCTTATGGCCTGCCTATCGCTGCTCTCAGTATTAACGAATAACGAAGAATCTACCCCTATCGGAGCAACAGACCAAGGCCTCCCTCCGTTTCCGAAAACCTCTTCCCCTAAAGCCCTGCTAGCAGCAAAGCGCCAATCGAACCACGCACTGGCAACCCGCTGCAGAGCGTTAGCAAGGGTACTCCACCTCTTCCATTTTGTCGACTTCGATCTAAGGTCAAAAATACAACTAACATTCGATTTGATTACTCGCGTGTATAGCAGCGGAAAGCCGAACCAGCCCCAGCTATTATAAACGTGGATGATGTCAGCGTACCACCCTTCGCGAGCCCAATCCCGAAGCGTTCTCAAGACCCCCATTGCGAATGTAGGCGGCATAAGAGAGTAATTAGATATAGTCCCGACAGCCAAAGCACAGATTCGTAACCCCTCTGTGGGCTCCCAAACTGCCCCCTTACCAACACTGGCAGCAATCACTCGCACCTCGTTGCCCGCCAAGGCCTCCGCAGCCGGGTACATGGTGAATGCCTGGTAGGATGAGTGCCCGTATGGCGCAAGTTGACAGTGCACGATCCGCATCCCTATCCCCCGCACAGTATGCACTCTGAGGCCTCCTACATTCCCTGCAAACACCTCAATAGGAGGACATGTACCTGCCGCAACAAGCGGCCGCCAGCCGAGGACTCGAGGATTGTCCTGCACCGGGCCTCTCCATACCCCGGCTAGCACGCCAAGAGACATGCTCATAGAGTCATAAGACTGCTCCTGATCGAGTCCCCTAAAGAGCACGGTAGCCGCGGCTAATATCGGCCGCTCCAACTCCGGCCCAAGTTGTCCCGCCTGCTCGCACCCGTGCCCATCGCCCATTTCCGTCGGCACAGCAAGCTCGACGACCGAAGGGTGTAAGGGGAATTGGGCGTTGGCCATTTTGAAGGCCGGCATTGGCTCCGCTGGCATCATCAAGTGCCGCACGGTGCGATTGCCTATGCTTTCCCATGAGATGAGCAAACACCGATTAAAAACCCATACTACGACCTTGCCGATGAGCCGGACAGCCTACTCAGGCACTCCTTATTAGGCTTGCCGCCTTTCCTCTGTGGTGTCATACGTAGTCCAGGATCTTGCGCACCTGGTGGACTTGGAGCAGAGCGCGTTGGACAGTCAATGGATCTCTGAGACCCTGTATCGCCTTTAGTCCCGTCTGGGCAAGCTTCCGAGGCCGTTGCCTCCTGACAAGGGCTTTGACGCTGAAACCAACAGCCGCAGGCCCTCGAAAGAGGCCAGCTAGAGCCACACTGCCCCTAAAACCCCATGGAGCTTTACCAACCGGATGCACGTCCCCCAGTCCGCCAGTCTGCAACGTAGGCGCGGGTAGAACGACGCTGGGGTGGCAATCCCTAAGCATCTGCCTGTGGGCAGCATAATACCGACCGGCGGGATCCGCGAGCGGCATAATCAGGTCTAAGCGCATCTTACACACGACCTGTGGTTGCTGGCGCGGCTTCCCCCCGCGGTCGAGCAAAAAGACAAGTTCACAAGAGCTGCGTAACGAGAAACCATGGCTTGAGGAGGCCACGCTCAGCAAGTGAACTTCTCGGCTATTTTCGGCCACGCCACTGGGATAGACAGGCCCAAACGGATCCGCTGCCACACTTGCGTGAACACCAGGTGGCTTACCCTTCTCCATGTCCACATGAGAATCCAAAATCGCTACCTTCTGGACCAGACTCCGGCCTTGGCCGGCACAAACCTCTCGTAACTTGCTGACCACCTCTCGAAGGCTCGCCCAAGCTCTCATGGCACAGCCGCAGTTTGCGCAGCAAGGGAGCTTTCAGTGCTCATCTTGAGACCCGTAGGGAAGGAACTGGAAGGTGTCGGTCGTTATCCCAAAGCACAAAAACATTGCTCAAATCGCCGACTCTCTGCCCACCTTGTTCACGAGCGAGCGCACGGTTTTCAAGCCGATGAGCAAATCCAGGAACACTGACATATTCACGATGTAAAAGAGATCATACTCCAGCCTTTCCTTCACGCCCTCCACGGTTCTGGGATCTGACTGGTGCACCTGAGCCCAGCCGGTGATTCCAGGCTTCACGAGGTGCCGGAGCTTGTAGTAGGGGATTTTTTCCACGTACTGATCCTCAAAGTACTTCCGGATCGGACGGGGACCCACGATGCTCATCTCGCCCCGGAGCACATTGAGGAACTGGGGCAGCTCGTCCATCCGGGTGCTGCGGAGAATGCGGCCAACTCGGGTGACCCGGGAATCTCCCTTTTCGGCCCACCGGGGGCCGTGCTTTTCGGCGTCTGCAACCATGGTGCGGAACTTAAAGCAGGGGTACTCCCGGCCGTAGCGGCCCATGCGCTTCTGGACGTAGAGGACCGGACCGGGCGAGTCGAGTTTGATGGCGATGGCGATAAGAAGGAATAAGGGGGCCAGAAGAAGGAGCACAAGTGAGGAAAAGACAATGTCCAGGATTCTCTTTACGCGGTGCGTAGTCGCGGGGACTGTCTTGGAGAGATTCAGAAAGGTCGGCAGATCCGTATGGTTGACGGGAAGTTTGCCTGTGTACTTGCGGGCGAACTGGGTGAGGCTGTTCACCTCTACGCCCTTGAGCTGGAGGTCCACGAGCTGGTCCGCAAAGGACTGGGGCAGATCCTGATAAGAGGAAAAGAGGATGCTGAACCGGCTCGGGTCGTATCCGTTGAGGTGGCCGTTTATGGTCCGGGCGATATTTTGGAGCCCCGTCTCGGCTGCGTTGAGATGCTCGATCTCAGAAAACTCGCGGCGGATCGCCTCGGCGAAGCCGTTCGTCACGGCGTCGTAAACCTTGCCGTCGCCCACGATGAGAATCTTCCTCTTGGTCTTGAGGGCCACCCAGTTGAGGAGCATCCTCCATCCGACGATGAGGAACACAAGAATCCCGAAGTGGAGAAAGAAGACGACTCGGCCCACGTTCCGCTCGCGGGCAAGGTAGAAGACGACTGCCACGACCAGAAGCGAGGCCAGAACCGACAGGGAAGCATAAAGGACGGTCTGCCCCAAGCCCCGGCCTTCGGTGGTGTCGTAGAGACCGAAGATGTAGAAGAAGAGCAGATGCACACCCGTTAGGACGATGTACATGTAGTTGAAGCGTTCCGTGATCTCGGCAAGGGCGCCGCCCTCGTAAAGACTGACCCGCAGGGCCATGGAGAGGAAGAACGAGGCCAGGATCAGGGCCACGTCGCCTGCGAGCATGACGAACTGCCTGCGCTGAACCGGATTGAAGAAGTAGCTTCGCATTTCTTTCGCTACCTCCTTTTCTGGCCGGGCAGTGCGGTAAGGTTCCGAGCGTTCATGTCCAGCTCACCCTGGGCAGGATGTAATCCCTGTGGATCCGGTCTTTGTACTTCAGGACAAAGGAGAGCATGGCCGTGGCCACATCGTCCGTGAGGTAGTGGGGCTTGAGGCCCAATTCCAAGAGGCCCGTGTGGGCTGGGTTGTAGTAGTGCTCTTCGGCTTCGCGCCGGGGGTTGGGGATGCTTTTGACCTGGACACGCAGGCCCAGGTTCGAGCCGGCCCGGACGACCTTTTCGGCAAGCTCGTTCACCGTGAAGGTCTCCACGAACTGGTTGAAGACCCGGTACTGGCCGCGGGAGGCGGGGTGGCGGATGGAGAGCTCCACGCAGGCCAGGGTGTCCTTGATATTGAGATAGCCGCGGGTCTGGCCGCCCTTTCCGTAAACCGTCAGGGGGAAGCCGCAGGCAGCCTGGACGAGGAACCGGTTGAGCACGGTGCCGAAGACGTCGTCGTAGTTGAAGATCGAAAGGAGCCGGTCGTCGGCAAGGCCGTCGTCCGAGACGATGCCGTAGACCGGGCCCTGGTTGAGGTCCGTTACGCGCAGGTCCCACATGCGCACGTAGAAGTAGAGCATGTCGCCGTCCTGGGCCTTGGTGAGATGGTAGAGGGAGCCCGGGCACTTGGGATAGAGGAAGGTGTGGCGCCGGCCCTTGTGCTCGACTTCGAGGTAGCCTTCCTCGATGTCGATGTTCGGGGTGCCGTAGACGCCCATGGTGCCGAGCTTCACGATGTGGCAGTCCGGGTTGTGCTCGCGAACGGCGTGGACGAGGTTGGCCGTGCCCACCAGGTTGTTCGTGAGGGTGAAGACGGCCTTTTCGCGGTCGATCATGGAGTAGGGGGCCGAGGGCTGCTCGGCGTAATGGACGACCGCGTCCGGTGGCTCGGGGCCCCACGAGTCGGCGCCCGAGGCAGGATCCCTGAAGGCGCGGCCGTCGAAGACGCGGCGCAGAAAGTCGTAGTTCGTCACGTCGCCCACGGCCACGTGGACCGTAAGGCCGGTGAGCTCCCGGAACAGGGCGGCCCGGAGCTGCATGTTGGGCACGTCGACCAGGGGTTCCACGTTGAGCTCGTGGCAGGCCCAGCGGCGGAAGTAGTTGTCCACGGCCGCGACCTTGTAGCCGAGGCGGGCCAGGTACATGGCAGTGGGCCACCCGAGGTAGCCGTCGCCGCCCAGGATGAGGACCTTATGGGGTGTGTCGGTCATGTGTTATTCCCCGAAAGACGCAAAGCAGAGGCGGACGCCGGGAAGACAAGACGGACGCTACGGAGCGCGTCCCTCCAGGTTGGAGGGCCACGGTCCCTCGTGGCCGCAATCCCAAACCACAACCCAAAAGCCGGACGCGACGGAGCGCGTCCCTCCACGGGAAAACCCAAGGCTCTGTGTCAGGAAAAGCATTGTGGATCGTCACTCCGTGAACTTATATTCGGCCATGGTTCCCTCACGCTCCCAGGGAATCCAGAACCGAGTTGTCCAAGAGGAACTTGCGAAGCTCGTCCCGGGTGAGCGGGGTTTCCTCCGAGCTGATGTACGGCCGGTCGACTTGGGCGCGCACCTCTCCCGGGTAGTAATAATCCACGTTCTCGAACATGAACCGGAACGCCGGAAGGGTGACGAAGTGGTTCTCGAGTTCCTTGGAGCGCTTCATTTCCTCGGAACTCAGGAGTTCCTCGTACATTTTCTCGCCGGCCTTGGCGCCGATGAACTCAATGGGGATGTCCTCGGGCTTTTTGCCGAAGCGAGGAGCCAGAAGCTCGATCATGACCTCGGCCAGGTCCACGATGCGGATGACGGGCATCTTGGAGATGAAAACCTCGCCGCCCTTGGCCAGCGTGCAGGCCTCCAGAACGAGCCGGGCGGCCTGGGAGATCGTCATGATGAAGCGGGTCATGCGCTCGTCGGTGACGGTGACGGGCCCGCCCTTTTTGATCTGGTTGTAGAAGACCGGCACCACGGAGCCGCGCGAGCCCACGACGTTTCCGAACCGGGAGCTGGCGAACACGCAGCGGCCGCGGCCTGAGTTGACGTTGTAGGCCGTAACCATCCGCTCGGCCAGGAGCTTGGTCGAGCCCATGACGTTCGTGGGGTTGACGGCCTTGTCGCTCGACGTGAAAAGAACGCGCTCGCAGCCGGCGGCCAGGGCGGCCTTGAGCACGTTTTGCGTTCCGATCACGTTCGTCATGACCGCGTCGAAGGGGTTGTACTCGGAAAGGTAGACGTGCTTGTAGGCCGCCGCGTGAAGGACGATGTCCGCGCCGCGGCAGAGGCCCGCGACCTTGTCGTAGTCGCGGATGCTGCCCACGTAAGGGATCACGTTCTCCACGGGCTCGTACTCTTCGTGGAGAAAGAAGACCTCACTTTCGTTGTGGTCGAGCAGGCGCACCTCGGCAGGGGAGAACTCCAGAAGCTGGCGCACGAGTTCGCGGCCGATCGTGCCTGCGGCGCCTGTGAGAACGATCGTCTTGTTCTTGAAGATGTTCAGCATGGGTGCGTCACCTCGCGTGGAGACGGGCCGCTCGCGCGGGCAGCGGACCGGGAGACAAACCAGCTCCAGGTTGCGGCCAGCCCAGCGTCCAGGTCGTACGTGGGCTCGTAGCCGAGCACGGCACGGGCCCGGGAGATGTCGGAAAAGCTGCGGCGGATTTCGCCGGCCCGCTCGGAAGCGTAACGGATCTCGACCGGCCCGAAGCCCGCGCGCTCGGCGATGGCCTTGAGCTTTTCGGCAAGCTCGTTGACCGTGGTCTCCCGGAACGTGGCGATCTGGAAGATCGAGCCCGGGGCGCGGGGGTCGGAGGTGACAAGGGCGCGCTCGATGGCCGCGCAGAGGTCGGCCGTGTAGATGAAGTCCCGGGTCTGGCTGCCCGTGCCGTAGATGGTGAGGGGCTCGCCAGCCAGGATGTTCTTGATGAACTTGGCGACGACCGAGTTCTTGTAGGTGGAGCGCGGACCGTAGACGTTGGAGAAGCGCAGGGCGATCGTCTCCAGGCCGAAGGAGCCCGCGTAGGCCGAGCAGTAGCCTTCGCCGGCGAGCTTGCTCGCGCCGTAAGGGGAGAGCGGCCGGGGCACCTTGCGCTCGTCGATGGGCGGGTCCTGCTCGCCCAGGGGCGCGCTCGAGGATGCGAAGACGAAGCGCCGGGGGGCGCGGTGGCCGGGGGAGGGTGCGGCGGTGGGGGCGGTCGGGGCGGTCGGGCCGACGGCGGTGGTTGCGGCACCGGGAGCGAGCCAGGCGCGGCGGCAGGCTTCGAGGAGGTTGAGGGTGCCGCGGACGTTCTGCTCCATGTCGTAGACAGGGTCCTCGAGGGACGGAATGACGCCGGTCTGGGCCGCCAGGTGCACCACGGCCGAATACGTGGCGACCAGGGTGTCGAGGCCGCGGGAGTCGCGGATGTCGAGGCGGAAAAAGGCCACGGTCGGGGCAGAGCGGCCTTCAGGAAGAGGCGCAGAGCCCGCATGGCGGACAAGCCGGTAGGTTCGGTCCGCGGCCGGGGCTGCCCCGGGCCCGGGCATCCTTCCGCCTTCCTGGATCTCCCACTCCCCGATCTCGGAGAGAACCCTTTCGAGGTCTTCCAGGGTGCCCACGGAGAGGTTGTCGAGCACCGCGACGCGCTCGCACAGGCCCCGCGAGAGCAGGTGGTGCACCAGGTTCAGGCCGATGAACCCGCAGCCGCCGGTCACGAGGACCGAGGGCAAACATGGGCCGGTGCGGGCAGGCTGGTCGCGTTTATCCATCAAGTCCTCCTAACCCAACACGGACGCCCCACGGAGGGCCAGGGTCCCTCGTGGCCGCAGGCCCAAACCACACCCCCAAAAGGCGGACGCGACGGAGCGCGTCCCTCCACGTTGGAATGGCAACCGCCCCATGCGGCATCCCGTGGAGGGCCATGCTCTGTCATGGCCGAAAGTGCGAACGATGACCCCAAAGGCGGACGCGACGGAGCGCGTCCCTCCAGGGTGTTTCTCATCAAGCATTCAATCTACCCCTCCCGGGCCAGTAGGCCTTTGACGTGTTCGAGGTAGCTCCTGAGCACCGTGCTTCCACTCCCCAGGACCGCAAAAGCCTCTTCCAGGTTCAGCCGCCAGTAAATGTGCACGAGCGCATTTCGGAAACCGGCCAGATCGGCCATTCGACTGGCCATGTTCTCGGGAAGGATCCCTGCCTCGGCCAGGATTTCAAAGCTTTCTCTGTAAGAAGAGGGCCTCCGGAACTTCTTCTCCGCGATGAGGTGGCTTGCTGCGTCGATGGCCGACTGGATCGTCACCAGCATCGCGTGAAGGGCCATGTTGCGCTTGTCCCGGTCCCTCTTGAGATCCTCCAGTGAGAACGACTTGGCGTACCGCTCCCAGTCCTTAAGGGAGGCTTCCAGCTCTCTCAGGTGGTCCAATATGCCTTGCCGGTCTACCATCTCAGGAACTGCCCGTCCAGCCAGTCCGAGGTCGGCTTGAAGTCCAGCCATTCAGAGGTGAGGTTCGCCTCGTAGCGCACCCTCTCCCGCTCTTCGCGCGCGAACACGCACCGGCCGGTCCGCACGACTTCGTATTGGAACGAGGCCGGAGCCCCGTTGAGCACTTTCACGTCCACCTCGCGTCTGGGTGCGATCGCGCGCTCCACGGCACGGCCGACCTCCATGGCATACGCGAGCCGCTCGGCAGGGCCGGGATCTTTCGCCAGGACCAGCCCGAGGTCAATGTCTCGGTATTCTTCACCCTCCAGAAAGGAGCCAAACACGTAAGCCAGGGCCACGAGGTCGAAGGCCTCGAGGGCTTTGGAAATCCGGCTCAGGGTTTTTTCTCTCATGGACAGCAGCTTAAACCCAAGACGGACGCGACGGAGCGCGTCCCTCCACAACTTTACGTTTCATTTCTCGCCGATGGCATCGAGGTCGGCCAGATCCCTGGCGCGGCCCAAGGCGCGCTTGTTGGCCACAAACTGGTCGCGGCCGATGAAAGGGACCCGGAGGTCCCCGTATTCTCCTTCCACACGATGGGAGGCCGCATCCTCCCAGGTCAGGCCGCTCAGCGAGGTCATGATGTCCACACGAACGGGCGGAAAACCGAGCTGAACGACGTTGTCCTGCTGCGTGAAGTCCGAAGCCTTCAAACCCAGGGAACCAAAACCGAACCGATCCAAGGCCACTAGGATCCTGTCGGCGTTCTCGCGGTCCGGCCGGACCCAGAGGTCCAGGTCCCCGGTAAAGCGCGGCGCGCCGTGGAACGCGAGGGCGTATCCGCCGACGATCATGTAGTCAACCCCGCACTCGTTGAACAACGCGAGCAACTCTCTGAAGTCGGGCTGTGCTTCCATGGACCTGCCTTCTGAGGTACTCGACAGCCGCCAGCCTTTCCCGGGGAGGCCGCGAGAGCCAGTAGGCCAGGTTCTCCCGGGTCGCTAAAGTCGGATCCAGAGGCCGTTTGCGCACGGCTTTCTCGATCACAAGCGCCTCCTGTCCTCAATCACAAGCACCGCAGAAAGGTTTCTACCCCGCCTGGGCACAAAGGCCTGAGACCCCCGCCGCGCAAGGAGACGGACGCGACGGAGCGCGTCCCTCCACGTTGAAATGGCAACCGCCCCATGCGGCATCCCGTGGAGGGCCATGCTCTGTCATGGCCGCAAAACAGGTGGAGGGCCACGGTCCCTCGTGGCCGCAGGCCCAAACCACACCCCCAAAAGACGGACGCGACGGAGCGCGTCCCTCCATGGTGGAGGGCCACGGTCCCTCGTGGCCGCGGGCCCAAACCACACCCCCAAAAGACGGACGCGACGGAGCGCGTCCCTCCACGTTGAAATGGCAACCGCCCCATGCGGCATCCCGTGGAGGGCCATGCTCTGTCATGGCCGCAAAACAGTTGGAGGGCCACGGTCCCTCGTGGCCGCGGGCCCAAACCACACCCCCAAAAGACGGACGCGACGGAGCGCGTCCCTCCATGGTGGAGGGCCACGGTCCCTCGTGGCCGCAGGCCCAAACCACACCCCCAAAAGACGGACGCGACGGAGCGCGTCCCTCCAGCAACCGGGGACCCCTTAGGAAACATACGTCACCTTCATCGCAAGCCTACGGCCAACGGCGGCCATCCGTTTGTCCGAGGTGAGGACTTCGTCGCACGGTACCAGCCTGGCGACCGCCAGGTGGACCGCGTCCAAGGACCTCAGACCGAACGTTTTCCCGTATTCGTTCACCAGGTCCACCGCGTGGTCCAGATGGCCGGGCCGGATCGGGACCACTTCCAGCGGACTAGCCTTGAGATCCGAAAGGAAGGCCGTCCAAATGCTGCTTTTCTCTCGCGGCCCAAGTTCCCGGGCCCTGAGTTTCTTCGCAAGGGCCGAGGCCATTTCCAGAAGGGAGAGCTGGGCCAGAAACACCCTGGAGGCTTTCAGGAGCCTTCTTTCGACGGCATCACTGCCTTCCTCAGGGTAATAGAACTTCACGAGCGCGCTCGTATCAACGTAAAGGGCGCTCACTCACAGGCCCTCCCTGTCCTGGATCACGATCTCAGAGAGCCTTCTGCCCCGTCTGCGCACAGACGCTCGAAGGGCCGCTCTGCTTCGCAACTGCACGGTGGCGTGTCTCTCGATCGGCACGATGCGCGCGACCGGCCTGCTCCGGTCCGTGATCACGATCTCCTCGCCTCCCGAGACCCGCTTGAGCAGCCGCGTGAAATCCTGGCGGGCCTCCTTGATTCCTTTTTCGATCATCCTTGTTTACCTCCCTTTGTGCCCACCAGTGTACACTTAGGCGCCCTGAAGGTCAAGAAAAAACTCGACGGACGCGACGGAGCGCGTCCCTCCAGGGTCCGCCGGCCGCTCCTTCATCGGATCACCTTCTCGGCCACCGAGACCACGTGGCGGGCGTCCTCGATCGCCCGTGCCGCTTCTGCGGGGCCGTACTGTTCGGTCGGGATGAAGTCGATGTCCCCGTAAAAGGAAAACTCCCTCTCCCTCCGGAGCCAGGCGGAGATCTCGGCCAGTCGACTCACCTGGGCCGAAACTTCGGCCGGGAACCGACCCGCGTGCTCCTCGAGCAGGCGCCCGACATCGTGCCATTTCGGAGGCTCGACCCCTACCTGACGGAGCATCCCCTTGAGCGCCAGTTCCACAATCTCCTGGGCCTCTCGCACCACATCCGAATAGGCAGCCTCCTCCAGCAGCACCGCGAGCATTTTCAGCCGGGCCTTCGCTTTGACGAGATAGCTCTGTGCCAGGGACGTATTCGTCACAGCTCGAAAACCTCTCCCGGCTTGTAGTCGGGTTTGAGATCCCAGTACCAGGCATTGCCGCGCCAGATGCGCTTGGAGCCAAGAGCTTTCAGACGAGCCCGCAGGCGGTCCAGGACAGCCGCAAAAAAGCCGTCACGGTCGTAAAGGATGCGGGCGTCTTCGGTCATGTCGAGGAAAAGGGGGCTGCCCGCCGCCACCTCTTCCGGCGTTTTGAACACCGGCGAGACCTCGGTCACAAGCCCGCGGGAGCGCATCTCGGCAAGCCGGGGCGCAAGCGCCGCCTCGACCGGAGAAAAGTCCTGGATGCGGGCGAGCCGGCCACGGGGTAGCCCTTCGGCCACGATGAGCACGTCGAGGTCGGACTCGGGGCCCTGGGTTCCGCGGCCGGCCGAGCCATAAAGGGCAAGCGAGACCAGGCGGTCGCCGTAATGCTCGCGGCAGGCCTCAAGAAGATCCTTTGCGATGCGATCGAAGTGTTCTTTGAGGCCGAGTCCGATCACGGTCGCATCACCTCAGCTACAGTCGAAAACGGGGCAGCCACGCAAACCCAAGACGGACGCGACGGAGCGCGTCCCTCTACGTTGGAGGGCCACGGTCCCTCGTGGCCGCGGGCCCAAACCAGACCCCCAAAACACGGACGCGACGGAGCGCGTCCCTCCATGGTGGAGGGCCACGGTCCCTCGTGGCCGCAGGCCCAAACCACACCCCCAAAACACGGACGCGACGGAGCGCGTCCCTCCAAAAGGGGTGCGCGAATCCGTAAAATGAAGGACTGACCCCTCCTTCATCGGCCGAAAATCCTGCGGAAAAGGCGCAAGGCTCCGCCGCCTGCGCCGTCCGGGCCTTGGCTCCTCGGGCCGCCCCGGCCGCGGCCGGTGGATGCCGCAAGCGGCTCGGGCGGCTCAACGTATGCCCCTTCCAGAAGCCGGGCCGGCCGCTCCTCGAACACGGCCCGAGCCTCGGCCGGCCCCAGCTCGCGCTCGACCACCGCGCGCGCCTCCGACAGCCTGGGCGGCCGCCTTCCCGTGTTGTGCGCGTCCGTGGCCACAAGGTGCGCCATGCCCCTTCGCAGAAGCCCGAGGCCGCACGCTTCGGCTCGGGCGCCGAAGGCTCCGATGAGGCTTCCGGCCGTGACCTGGACAAGCGCGCCTCGTTCGACGAGGCCCCGGAGAGCCTCCGGGTTGCGCTGCACTTCCACGTTCCGCTCCGGGTGGCTCACGATCGGCGTTACGCCCTTGAGCTGAAGCTGGAAGAGAAGATCCCCGATCTCAGCGGGAAGCACGTCCTGGGGCAGCTCGACCATGAGATGCTTTCCCTTGTCCGCCAGAGTGAGGACCTGTTTCTCGGCCAGGTACCTGGGCAGGTTCTTGTCCACGTGAACGTCCGCGCCGGGCAGGATCCTGAGCGAGAGCCCCTCGGCGGCCAAGGATTCATTGAGCGCGCGGACGCCGGCCAGCACCTGCTCGGCCGTGACGGCGTACATGCCGTTGAGCATGTGCGGAGTCGCCACGATGGAGCGGATCCCGTCCGCGGCCGCGATCCTGCACATCTCCAGGGACGTTTCGAGCGTGGGAGGGCCGTCGTCCAGGCCGGGTAGGATATGGCAGTGAATGTCGATCATTTCGAGCCCGTGCCGGCGGGGGGCCCGCCCCTACGCCGCGCGGCCAGCCCCCGTAAGGCCCGCCCGTTCGGGGCAGGCAGGCACTCAGGCAGGGCTGTCCGTTGGTGGAGAGACCTCGTCATCAGGCCGCCGGTCGCTGGCCGGGGCCGTGGTCTTCTTCTTCGCCCAAGGAAGCCAGGACGACAGCCTGGCTCCCACTTCCCGCGCCGCGTCGGCAGCCGCGCCCGCGGCCTCGGCCGCGGCTCCTGCCCGCCTCCCCTCAGAGCGCCTCCTCCTCTTGCGGACCCGCTTTCCGGTCTCGTCGCTGTCGCCGTAGTAATAGTAGTAGCTCGAATAGTAATAGTAGCCGTCGTATCCGTAGGCGCCCTTGGGCGTATCGGCATTGTTCAAAATCACGCCGAGCACGCGGCCCCGGCCGGTCTGGAGAAGCTCGGCCGCCCTGCGGGCAAGCTCCCGCTGGGTCGTGAACCCGCGCACCACAAGGATCGCGCCGTCGACGAAGTTCAGCAGGACCGAGGAATCCGTCACGTTCACCGTGGGCGGCGTGTCGAAAATGACCTTGTCGAACTTCTCCTCCATCTCGGCCACGAGATCGCGCATCCTGTCCGTGCCGAGAAGCTCGGAAGGGTTCGGCGGCCTCGGGCCGCAGGGCAGGACAAAAAGATTTTCAATGGAGGTCTCCTGCACGGCCTCGTCGAGGTCGCGCACCCCCTCGCCGGCCAGCAGGTTGCTCAGGCCCACGGTGGGCGCCAGGCCGAAGGTTTTGTGCAGCCTGGGCTTGCGGAGGTCGCTGTCGACCAGGAGCACGCGCTTTCCGGCCTGGGCAAAGGCAACGGCCAGGTTGATGCTCACCAGGGATTTGCCTTCGAGAGGGGACGGGCTCGTGACAAGAAGGCTTTTGGTCTCCTGGGCTGCCGCGGAAAAGCTCAAGGCGGTCCGGAGAGAGCGGAAGGCCTCGGCAATGGCCGAGCGGGGTCGCTCCACGGCCAAAAGGTCGTAAGAGGCCCGGCCTTCGAGGCGGCCGTCCCCGTTGGCCTCCTCCCGCAAGGCCGGAACGTAGCCGAGCACCGGAAGCCCCATGGCGCGCTCAACCTCGTCGCGGGTCTTGATCGTGGTATCCAGATATTGGAGGAAGAAGGCCAGGCCCACGCCCAGCATCGGCCCCAGCACGCACGACAGGGCCATGGCGAGCAGCCGCTGGGGCTTGGCGGGTTTTACCGGCACCCGGGCCGGCGTGATCACGAAGATGTTGTCCTGCTCGGTGCCGGCCGCGTTGGCGATCTCGATTTCGTCGATCCGCTGGATGATGGCTTTGTAAGTCTTGTTGAGCGAGTCGTGGGCGTCCCGCAGGATCTGGTACTCGACCCGGAGCTTCTCCAGGTCCATGACCGCCTGCTGCTGCTCATTGAGGGCCTTGAGAATATCCTCTTCCTGCTGCTTGGCCCGCTGGTACTCGAGGTTCGTTGCCGTGAGGATGCTTCGGATCTCAAGCTCCATCTTGTCCCGGATCGCGTCCTGCCTCGCCTTGGCCGCCAGCAGTTCCGGGTGGTTCTGGCCGAACCGCTTGCCGAGATCGCTGATCTCCTGCTGGTTCTTGATCCACTCGACCTTGAGCTGCTGCATGCTCGGGCTGTCCACGACCTCGGGCATGTCCTCGAGAGGCGTCTTGCTCGCCAGGGCGTGGCCAATGGACTCGATGCGGCTCTGGAGCTGGATGCGCTTGTTCTGAAGTTCGGTGAGCTGGCGGTTCAGGTCCTTCAGGCGGTCGACCACGATGTTCTGGGATTCCTCGAGCGAGACCGTGCCGTGCTCCATCATGAACCGCTGCAGAGCGTCGGCCTTTTCGGCCACCTTGGGCCTCAGCTCCTCGGCCTTCTGCTTGAGCGAGGCAAGGCCTCCACCCGTGACCCCGAGCCGCCGGGCGCGGTAGTCCTCAATGTAGGCGTCGACGAGAAAGTTCACCACGTCGGTGGCGAGCTTGGGGTCTTCCCAATCGAAGGAAACTTCGACCAGCCGGGTACGGCGGACCGGGCTCACGCTGAAGAGTTTCGTGAAGGCCGGGATCGGATCCTTGGCGTCGCGGAACCGCTCCATCCGGCCGAAATTGAACTGGGCGAAGGTCTTCTCCATGAGGGGCCGGCTCACGAGAAGCTGGAACTGGGTCTCCATGAACTCCCGGCGGGCGAGCTCGTTTCCGGCGAACTGGGAAAGGGTTGGGTCGTAGACGTCCTGGAAGTTCGTGAGCTGGATTTTGGTGGGCTCGATGAGAAGGACGCTCGTGGCCCGGTAAATCGGCGTCATCAGAAAGACTGTGAGGGTCGTGGCGAAGACGACGAGCAGGGACACGCCCACCACGAGCCAGCGCCGCATGAGGACCACACGGATGTAATCCTTCAGATGCGGCTCCTCGACGCCTCCAGCCAGCCGTCCGCTCAGGCGGCGGTCAGACCTTTCCCGCTCGTCGATGAAGTCCTCGTCCTCCGGGTATGCGCGCATCGCAAGCTCCCCCTCCCCCCCGGGGCGTAAGTGGTCGGCCGGATTCTGCGGGTCGGACTCGGGCAGGCGGCAGCGTCGCCTTTTGGGCGTTCAGGTCCGCTAGATAGGCGGAACGCGGCTTGGACAAAAAGCGCTGGCAAGCAGCCCAATCTCAGTAAGCTCTGTGAACGGGCCGCTCGCTCGCGCCCTGCGGTCGGACAGCCTGAAGGGCCGGGTCAGGCTCTGCGCGCCGCAGACCCGGCGTGACGTGCCTCTCGACCGCTTCGTCCGCCCTCTGCCCCGCCCGAGCCGGACGCGGCAAGAGGTCGCGCGACTACGGGCTCACCCGTTCATGGGTGTCCGAATCGTATTCGCTGATCCCGTAGGCGGCCACGCCGATGAGAACCACGCCGCCCGCGATCGCGACAACGAGCGGAGTGCTCATGCCCGCGATTTCCGCCGCGCCGGCGGCATAGGGCTTGGTCGTGGTGGGCAGCATGGCGTTGACGATCGAATTGGGCGCGTCCGCTTTGACCACGAGAGAGATCTTCTGGCTGTCGGCGACCGTCAGGGTGTAAGAGCCGGCCGCCAACCCGGCGATCTCGTACTTGCCGTCCGCACCCGTCACGGCCGAGTATTTGACCTTGCCCAGGGTGTCCAGGACCTTGACGGACACGTTGGCCAGAGGCTTCTCGTCCATGCTGGTCACCTGGCCGGTGAGCGTGCCGGGCTTGACCTCGACCACAGCCTGTTTCGGCGCAGCCACGCTCATGCCGGCCGAGTAGACCGAGTAGGTCGCCATGGCAACGGCCATCACAAGACACAGGATCGCACGCTTCTTCATCATCTCCCTTCTCCTCCCTTTCTCGTGGTGAGTTTTCTCACAAACCACCCTAACTACATTCTTGCTTGAGCCCCCGTGCCCACGCCGGAGAAAACGCTTTTCCGACAAGAATCGGCCGGTCAGGGCCGGAACTTTAGCTCAAGAATCAGTCGGCCCCCAAATTCTCGAACCTGAACTCCCTCCGGTTTTCCTGGATCTGTTCATTAAGCTTTCGCTGGGCCGAGGCCCGGGCCTCGTCCGCGCGCTCGCGCCGGACCGTGCGCATCCTCAGCTCGGCCTGGGAGCGCAGGAGATCGGTTTCCCGCGCTTCGCGGCGGATGCGCATCTCGTCAGGCCCGATCCTTTCCTTGCTCAGCCTGGCCTCGGAGTCCCGCTCCTCTTTGCCGCCGAGCCTGTAGTCCACGCGCATGGTGTCCCGCTCGCCCCGGTCCAGGCCCATGATGTCTGGCGGCCTGGACGCCGTCTCCGACCCCTCCTGGGCCAGAACGGTTGAATCCCAGGCGCAAAGAAGGATGGCAGCGAGCAAAGTGTGAGCCAAGATGAATCGGCACAAAATCTTCACCCTTTTGCCGCTCTTTCTACCCCACGCAGCACGAGCCACGCAAGCTTCGGAATACGAAATTGTAACGGTCGCTACGTATACCACATAAGGGCTCGACAGGCAAACCCAAAAAACTCAACCGCCGGCATTCGTCCGTGGGGCGCCACGTAAAGATTTTTGGCTATCGGCTATTTGTAAAAAACTAGTTGAAGGATGTCAAGAACTTTTTTGATTCCAAAGAAAAAAAAATCGATGCCCCTCTATCGTGAAAACAACTGTCTACCCCACCACGCAGGAGCGGGCGAAGGCCTCGATTCGCTCCCTAACGATCCTCTCGGCCGACCGCAAGGCCGCGGCCGACTCGAAATGCGAGGCCAGGCTGAGAAAGATCGCGTCGTAAGGGGACTTCGCGCAGCCGATCGCATCATAGTCGATCCGGGCTTCCCGGTACTCGTCTTCGGCCAGGCAGTACTTGCCGAACCTCGAGCCGTCCGGGGAGCGGAAGGGCCAGGAGATCTTGAGGCTGAAAAACTCGGCGGCCCGGGCGCGCACCTCCGGCCGGGCAAGCACCACAGGCTGCGGCTCGGCTCCGATGAGGGCAGAGGCATGGGCAAAGAAGGATTTGCAGAGGTCAACGTCGGTCACGCAGATGCCGTAAAGGTACCAGTCGTCGAGGGCAAGGACCACGCAGGCTTTTTCGGCAGCCGTGAGCTTCTGGTAGCTCAGGCAAAAGTGGCCGGCGCACAGTTCCGCGCCGTAAAAGGAGCATTCGCGAAGATCCCGGCCTTGGTGGAGCGAGGGGTGAAGCAGGCAGCCCACGCGGCGCTCGTGCTGGTCCACGAACCCCAGATATTCGCAGTTGTAAATGGTCTCGAGGAGTTTGCCCGGAGGCTCGGTCGAGCGCACCCACGCTGCGAACTCCTGCAGGGCCGCTGGATCCAGACGGCCCAGGGAACGAAGTCTCTGGGTACGCCTGCGAAGGCGCGCAACGAGGCTCGGCCTCTGCCAGTCCGCGTAGTTGTAAAGGCCGCAGCAGGCACCGCAGGATTTTCGGTCGTCCGGCTGGCACAGCGACAAAGGCGGCAAAGGGGTCAGTCCTTCATTTTACACATTTGCACATTCGCGGCCGCCACATAAAAACCCCGGGATCCCGGCGCGCCGCCGGAATCCCGGGGTTACATCAGAAGGAACTCGTCCAGACCGCGATGAGCGAGGCCCGGCCTGGGTTAGTGGGACACGACCTTGAACTCGATTCTCCGGTTCTTGGCCCGGCCCTCGGGTGTGGCATTGTCCGCGATCGGCTTGCTCGGCCCGTAACCCTGGACCTTCAGCTGGGCTTCAGGCACGCCCTTGGACACGAGGTACCTCTTGACCGCCTGGGCCCGCTGGAGCGAAAGCCTGGCGTTCAAAGCCGCGGAGCCTGTGGAATCCGTGTGGCCGCCGATCTCGACGACCATGTTGGGATAATCCTTGAGCGTCTGGGCCGCCTCGTCCAGGATCGAGTAGGACTCCGGCTTGATCACGGCCTTGTTCACGTCGAAATAAACGCCTTCAAGCACGCCGCCCCGCTGCATGAAGGTGCAGCCCTTTTCGTCCACCTTGCGGCCGGGCTTGGTGTCCGGGCACTCGTCCTTGTCATCGGTCACGCCGTCGCCGTCGGCGTCCTTCGGGCAGCCCTTGGCATCCACAGCCACGCCCTTGGGAGTACCGGGGCACTGGTCGATGCCGTCCCATACGCCGTCGCCGTCGCTGTCCTTGGGACAACCCCTCTCGTCCACGATGACGCCGGGCGGCGTGCCCGGGCATGCGTCCTTGTCATCGGTCACGCCGTCACCGTCGCTGTCCTTCGGTGCGGCCACGGGCGGCGGAGGCGGAAGAGGCTTTTCCTTTCCGCCGAAATTCAGGACCGCTCCCAGGCCCACGATGACATTACTCTCCGAGGGATCGGTCATGAGCAGGTGCCGGACCTCGCCGCGGAGCGAGAGCAGGTCAGTGAGCTTGTACAGCAGGCCCCCGCCGTACTGGCCGGCAAAACCGGTTTCGTTGAACAGGCTTGTCCTCATGTGGCCGCCGCCGAGTCCGGCCATAAGGTAGGGGAAGAGGTTTTCGCCCATGACCGGACCGAAGTGATACAAGCCATTGAGAAGACCGAAGTAGTGGTTCACGTTCAGCCCGTCGTACGCCTCGGCGGGCGGCGGCCCGTTGAACTGGGAATAACTGTAATCAAAATCCGCTTCGAGGCTGATCCGCTCGGTGAGGAAATAGCCGACACGGCCGCCGACCACCGCGTGGTCGTCGATGTTGGGCTCGTCCAAGAAGAAAATTGCCCCTGCCATGGGGGCCAGGTAAAAGCCGCCCTTGGCGTGGGGGCCTTCGGTGGCCTGTGCGGCAAGGGCCCAGCCCAGGGCGAGGGCGACGCACAGACTGAAAACCGGGATCTTTCTTGCCATGGCCATTACTCCTCTTCTGCTTTGTGAACCGACCGGAATGTCCTTACGTCCGCACGGCTACAGAAATCGGTTTAACTCAATAACAACGTTCGAAGAGTTTGTCAAGCCGTTATGGGGCCTCTGGGGGCGTCGCGAAGGATGTCTTCTTTTGCCCGTGTTTCTATTTCCTAATGTTCTTGTCCGACTCGGCCGATCCTCATGACAGGGACGCCGGAAACAGACACTTGCGCTTTTTCAGGTACACCCCTATGATTCAGCCTGGTTGGACAGCATCGAGAGAGAAGGGAATGCAGAGAATTGATCTTCTTCGAGAGGTTCTTGCCGACCGCCTGAAGAGTCTCAACCGCTTGGATGCCGGTGAGTCCCCCAGAAGTTTCACCAGGTCTCCAAGAGTCAGGGACCGCCTCGGGTCTGATCCGGTTCTCGCCGAGGAAGTGGCCAGGGTGCGGAAAATTCTCGACAGCCTGCCCGACGTTCGTTCCGAGCGCGTCGCAGAGGTGCGCCGGAAACTCGCCGAAGGCTTGGCCGCGGTGCCGGGCTCGGTCCTAGCCGACAAGCTCCTTCAGGAAGCGATTCTGGAGGAGATTCTCTGAAAGCATTCGTGGAGGGCCACGGTCCCTCGTGGCCGCGAAAGACGGCACCAAATGGAGGGCCATGCTCCGTCATGGCCGCCTATTGTTCGGCCGCCTTACGGGACAAACCGCAAGATCCCAAGAACGGACGCGACGGAGCGCGTCCCTCCACGGAAAATCCCATGGAGGGCCACGGTCCCTCGTGGCCGCGAAAGACGGCACCAAATGGAGGGCCATGCTCCGTCATGGCCGCCTCTTCTTCGGCCGCCTTACGGGACAAACCGCAAAGCCCCAGAAACGGACGCGACGGAGCGCGTCCCTCCACGGGAAATCCCATGGAGGGCCACGGCCCCTCGTGGCCACGAAAGACGGCACCAAATGGAGGGCCATGCTCTGTCATGGCCGCCTCTTCTTCGGCCGCCTTACGGGACAAACCGCAAAGCCCCAGAAACGGACGCGACGGAGCGCGTCCCTCCACGGAAAATCCCATGGAGGGCCACGGTCCCTCGTGGCCGCGAAAGACGGCACCAAATGGAGGGCCATGCTCTGTCATGGCCGCCTCTTCTTCGGCCGCCTAACGGGACAAACCGCAAAGCCCCAGAAGACGGACGCGACGGAGCGCGTCCCTCCAGGGATGGACGCGAGGGTCAGACGGCGGACAAGGCCGGGCCGGACTCCCCGCGGGTGCGTCTCCAGAACAGGTGCAGGGACCCGGTCAGGTGGTCCTTGGGCGCGGATTCGAGCAGCTTGGCTGCCAGTTGCCTGAAGCTGCGGCTCGATGCGGCCTCTGGATGAAGATCCACGACGGCCCGCTGCAAGCGGGTGGACTTGCGAAGGTAGGCGTCGTGGGGGATCACGCCCAGGCAGGTGACCGAAACCTGAAGAAACCGCTGGGCGATCGCGGCCAGTTTGTCCATGATCCGCTTGCCTTCCTGCTCGTCGAAGGCTCCGTTCAGGATCAGCTTGAATTTCTTGCGGCCGTGCTGGATGGCCAGGACTTTCATCAGGGCAAAGGCGTCGACCAGGGAAGCTGGCTCCGGGTGAATGACCACCAGGTTGTCCTGCGAGACGAGGTTGAAGAAGATCACGTTTGAAGAAATGCCGGCGCACGTGTCGATCAGAACAACGTCGAAGTCTTCCTCCAGCTCCTCGGCCTCGCAGAGGAGTCGGAGCTGCTGCTCGTCGGTGAGAGCCGTCAGTTCCTGCACGCCCGAGCTGCCTGGCACGATCAGGATGCCCTCAGGGCCCTGAATCATGACTTCCCTCATGCTCCGCGTGCCCAGGAGCACGTGGGAAAGATCGTAATCCGGCGCGAATCCCAACAGCACCGGCACGCTCGACAGACCCAGGTCCGCGTCCAGGACCAGAACCCGAAGCCCCCGGCGCTGGATCTCGATGGCGAGGTTGATCACCACGTGGGTCTTACCGACCCCGCCCTTGCCGCTCGAGACCGCGATCACGTACGGACGGGTCTGGGAAAACCCCTGCGAAACGGAAGAGGACCTGACTGCGGTGTTGACCTGAAGGCTCGGCATCTGGCGTCTTCCCCGGCTTGCGGTGGTTGCGGGCGGCCTTTGTCGGGCGGCCCGCGTTTTTCTCTCCCTGCAGAGGCCCCGCGACCGGCCGAGACCCGGCAGGGATGTGGCGCCCGCTGCGCCGTGCCGAATCGGTGCAAGCGATATGCCATCGGCCTGCGGCGTGCGGGCCGGCAACATCACGGGCTGAGCCGGAGCGGGCACGGAGAAAACCGCGATCAAACCGCTCGGAGCCGGCGCAAAAATCCCGTGTGATTCCAGGCGGATAAGAATCCCAGTCCCACTGGCTCCAGGCGCTCAGGCCGGCTTCTGCCGGATCTTCGGCCCTCAAGGGAGGTGACGAGATCTTGCCAGGCCGGACGCTTGGGACCGTCAATCCCTTGACTGTTCAGCCCGACTTTGACAGAGGCCGCTCAAGAGGGGAGTTTCAGGGAGTCTCCTCGTGGAGCTTGCGGCGTTTGATCTTTTCCACGAGGGTGGTCCGATTCAGGCGGAGCAGGTCGGCGGCCCGGTTCTTGTTGCCCCGGGATCTTTCCAAGGCCTGGGTGATCAGCTCGTTTTCGAACTTGGATACGGCGGTGCGGAAGCAAATGCCGTCCGCCGGAAGCGTGACCTTGGGCGTGGCGGCCTCTTCGTGGCCCTGAACCATGTACTGCTGGCGCTTGAGGTCCTCCAGGGTGACGATCCCCTCTCCCTTGAGGATGACGATCCTCTCGATGAGATTCTCCAGTTCCCGCACGTTGCCCGGCCACGGATAATTCTTGAGGTATTCCATGGTCTCGGGCGTGAACCCCTCGATGGAGCCCCGCAGGCGGCGATTGAAGATATCGAGGAAATGCTTGCACAGGAGAGGAATATCCTCGGGCCGCTCCCGGAGGGCCGGCAGGTGGATGCGGATCACGTTGAGCCGGTAGTAGAGATCCAGCCTGAACTTCTTCTCGTCGATGAGCCGCTGCAAGTCCTGATGGGTGGCCGCGATGACCCGCACATCCACCTGGACGCTCTTGTTGCTGCCCACGGGCTCGAAAGACTGTTCCTGGAGCACCCGCAGGAGCTTGGTCTGCAGGTGGGGACTCATGTCCCCGATTTCGTCCAGGAAGATCGTGCCCTTGTCCGCAATCGCGAACCGGCCGGGCCTGTGATAGAGGGCTCCGGTGAAAGCTCCTTTGACGTGTCCAAACAGTTCGCTCTCCAGCAGGTTCTCGGGGATCGAGCCGCAGTTGACCGGCACCAGGGGATAAGCGCTCCGCGGGCTCTTGGCGTGGATCGCCCGGGCCACGAGTTCCTTGCCCGTGCCGCTCTCGCCTGTGACGAGAACCGTGCTGGGCGTGGGCGCCACCCGCTCGATGAGGGCCAGGACCTCCTGCATCGCCGCAGAGGCGCCCACCAGGATCTGCTCGGGCTGCCGCTGGGCCACGCGGGCCTGGTAGGATTCCCGCGTTTGCTCCACGGCCGACCGGACGAGCTCCAGAACCTCGTCGTTGTCAAAAGGCTTGGTCATGAAGTGGTAGGCTCCCAGCTTCATGGCCTCCACCGCGGTCGAGATCTCGCCAAAGGCGGTGATCATGATGATGCTCAGATGGGGGTCGATCCGCTTGAGCTTGGGCAGGAGTTCGAGTCCGGTCATCTCGGGCATCTTGTAATCTACGAAGGCCGCCCGGAACTCCCCTGCCCTGCACAGGCGAAGGGCCTCGGCGCCTGAGCCGCAGGCAGTGACGGCGTACCCGTTCGCCTCGAGCAGGCGTTTGAGGGCCTTCTGGACCGCTGGATCGTCATCCACGACGAGCAGTTTGTGTTCTGCCATTTGCAGGTTTGCCTCCAAGCCGCCGCTCGGTGACACCCAGAACTTGACCCCCCCACCTGCCCTTTCAGGCCGCGGTTACTCTAGCACGGCCTCAAGAGCCCGCGTCAACCCTGGTCAGAGGGAACCAGACGAGGAAATTCGCTCCCCGGCCTTCCCGCGGGACCGCCTCGATTCCCCCTCCGTACGCCTCCATGAGACGCCGGCAGATGCTCAGGCCCAGGCCCGTGCCCTTGCCCGGTGGCTTTGTGGTGTAGAAGGGCTCGAAGATCTTGTCCATCCGGTCCGGCGGGATCCCACATCCGGTGTCCTGCACCGAAAGAACGACGAAGTCCCGGTCCCGCTTTTTCTCCTGCCAGGCCTTGAGCCTCAACACCCCGCCCTGCCTCATGGCGTCCCGGGCGTTGGAGATCAAGTTGAGCAGGACCTGCTGCAGGGGATCCGGATCGATCGGAATCCCGGGCAGGCCCTCAGGGATCTCGTCCTTTACGACGATCCCCCGCACCTTGAGCCTCGCCCTGAGAAGCCCCACGGCCTTGTCCACCGCCTCGGAGAGGCTCACCGGCTCCTGGGCCGACACCTGGGGCTTGCGGGAAAACGCCAGGAGATCCTCGACGATCTTCTTGCACCGCAGGGCGGCCTCCTCGATGCTCTTGAGATCCTCGTGACAGGGCAGAGAAGGCTCCATCTCCTTGAGCAGGAGCTGGCTTATGGAGATGACGGCGCTCAGGGGGTTGTTCAACTCGTGAGCCACCGAGGCGGCCAGTTGGCCGATGGCCGCCATCTTTTCAGCGTGCACGAGCTGACTCTGCATGCGCTTCATCTCCGTTACGTCCTTCTCGTAGACCGCCGCGGCCACGGTCTCACCCGAGTCGGCGTCCGCGATGGGGTAACTCCAGCACTGGAAAACTGCGTCCTTTCCCTCCACGACGATCTCGGCGCTCGCCTCCTTCCCGTTCCGAAAGGTTTCCAGAACCGGGCAAGCCCCGCAGGGAGCGCCGGAGGCGGCCAGAAGGCTGTAACATTTGCGGCCCTGCATGGCCACGACCGGCACTCGGGCGAGCTCCGCCACGCGCCGGTTCGCCCGTCGCACGGTCAAGTCCGGGCCCACGATCATGACCACGTCTCGAATGGAGTCCACTGTCCGTTCCCATTCCTTCTTGGCGTGGAGGACCTTTTCGAACAGAATGGCCCGCTCGAGGCCGACCGCGAGCATGTCCGCGCAAACGGAAAGGGCGTTGCGATCCGCCTCCCGTCTCTGCCATTCCGCGCCTGGCCGGCCCACCAAGAGCACCCAGCATTCAGGGCCTGAGGTCATCCGAAGGGGAAAGGTGTGAAGCAGGACGAGATCCTGCGGGCCGCCGCCTTCGGCCCCGCGGGCGGCCTTTGCCGCTCGCGCGCCAGAGGCTCGGCTTGCGGCGCATGCTCCGGGCCGCGGCAGGACGGCTGGCGGCGCCGGAGGCTCTTCCAAAACCCTCCGGGAGCGGCCGTCCTTGCCCTTCCGGCCCACGGGAAGTCGCTCGAAGATCCGTCGCTCCCGATCGTCGAGCCCTTCCCAGCCCAGGCTCATGAGCCCCCGGGCCCTGCGGTCGAAGAAATAGATCCTGCCGGGCCGCTTCTGGCCCTCATCATAAAAGCCCACGTAGATCTTCTGCAGATCGCGGCAGATCCCCATCAGGGCTTCGCAGTATGCGTAAAGCTGTTCCTGGGGATGGAGAAGAGAATTGAGGCGTTTTCCCAGGGCCACGATGACCGACAGATAGTCGGGGCTCGATCTTCGTTCGGTCCGATCCATCGGCCTTCCCTCCGCGATGGACGCCGGCCGGGCCTTGAAGGGCCCGGATTCTCCTAATACCATACTTCGGAAGAAGGCGGAAATCCACGGGGATCCGCTCCGCGAACCCGAACGGCGGAGGGAAAGGACATGAAGAGCGTGGTCGTTCTCCTGGCTCCGGGCTTCGAGGAAATCGAGGCCCTGACGGTCATGGACGTGCTCAGGCGCGCGGGCGTGCGGGTCGTGGCCGCCGGCCTGAGGGAAGGGCTCATCACCGGCTCGCACGACATCACGGTGAAGCCGGACACGACCCTGGACAAGATCCAGCCCGAGGAATTCGACATGGTGGTCCTGCCCGGCGGCATGCCCGGCACGACCCATTTGCGACAGGACGCCCGCGTGAAAAAGCTCGTGGCCGACATGGCAAGAGCGGGCAGGCACACGTGCGCGATTTGCGCGGCGCCCGTCGTGCTGAAAGACGCGGGCGTGGCCCGAGGCAAGGCCGTGACGAGCCACCCGGTCATGCAGGAGGAGCTCAAGGACCTCGATTACCGGGAGGATCGGGTCGTAACGGACGACAAGGTCGTCACCAGCAGGGGGCCGGGCACGGCCATGGAGTTCGCCTTGGAACTGGTGCGGATCCTGGCCGGGCAGGACAAGGCCGCGGAGCTGGCCGCTGCGATGGTCGTGCGCTGAGAGAGGAGGGCCACGGTCCCTCGTGGCCGCAAAAGACGGCACCCAATGGAGGGCCATGCTCCGTCATGGCCGCCTCTTGTTCGGCCGCCTTACGGGACAAACCGCAAAGCCCCAAGAACGGACGCGACGGAGCGCGTCCCTCCAGGGAAAGCGCCGATCCCGCATTGGAGGGCCACGGTCCCTCGTGGCCGCAAAAGACGGCACCCAATGGAGGGCCATGCTTTGTCATGGCCGCATCTTCTTCGGCCGCCATACGGGACAAACCGCAAAGCCCCAAGAACGGACGCGGCGGAGCGCGTCCCTCCAGGGAAAGGGCCCGATCCCGCATTGGAGGGCCACGGTCCCTCGTGGCCGCAAAAGACGGCACCCAATGGAGGGCCATGCTCCGTCATGGCCGCCTCTTGTTCGGCCGCCTTACGGGACAAACCGCAAGGCCCCAAGAACGGACGCGACGGAGCGCGTCCCTCCAGGAATAGGGCCCGATCCCCCATTGGAGGGCCACGGTCCCTCGTGGCCGCGCGCAAATGCGGCTTTCCATGGAGGGCCATGCTCCGTCATGGCCGCATCTTGTTCGGCCGCCTTACGGGACAAACCGCAAAGCCCCAAGAACGGACGCGACGGAGCGCGTCCCTCCAGGAATGACCCCGAATCCGTAAAATGAAGGACTGACCCTTCTGAGGCGGGCTGTCAGCTTCTCCTGCGCCAGTACCGATACAGGGCTGCCAGCGCTGTAGCTGCGGCTTGGGGCGTGGCCGCGAAAGGTGTTTCCGGGCCGTAGAACTCCAGACAGGCCTGTTTCCAGCCCGGGTGGCCCTGGGGACAGACGATGATCGGCTTGGCGGGCGCCGCGCCGCCGGCCTCGCCTCTTCTTGGCCCGAACATGGCCGCCACGCTCAGCCGGTCAGCCTCGAGAAGCGGCGAGACCACGGCCCATGGAATGACCGGAATCAGGATCACCGCGTCCGCATCCGGATGTTCCAGGGCCGCGGCAGCCCCTTCCGCGAACAGGCCCGACGGACCGACGTCCAAGGGATTGCCCATGTTCATCCACGGAGGCGCTTTGTCCCGGAGCCTTTGAAACCCCGGGCCCGACGGTTCGGCCAGCTCGAGACCTTCCTCGACCAACCGGTCCGCTGCCATGACGCCCAGGGATCCCGAGGCCGTGACCACGAACACTCTCGGGCCCCGCATGGGCGGGCTCAGTGCGAAGGCTCTGGCCGTTTCCAGAAGCTCGACCGGATCCCGGGCGATCCAGAGGCCCGCCTGCCGGACCAGGGCCTTTTCCAGTTTGCCGAAGCCGGCCATCGATCCGGTGTGGCTCTGCGTGGCCCTGCGTCCCGCCTCGGTCTGCCCGCCCAGGAAGGCCAGGACCGGCTTGCGCCGCGACGCCCGGCGGACCGCCTCCAGGAACGCTCTGCCCCGCCGGATGCTTTCAAGGTAGAGCACGATGACGGCCGTGGCCGGGTCCTCGGCCAGATACTCGACAAGGTCCGTCTCGTCAAGGTCGGCCCGATTGCCGATCGTGGCCACCTTCGAGACCGCAATTCCCATGGACGGGGCGGCGTCCATGAGGATATTGCCGAAAACCCCACTCTGGGCCACGATCGAAATCGTGCCCGGTTTCATGTCCTCGATGAAGATCTCGCAGGTGGCAAACCGGGCCGGCACGTTGACCACGCCGATGCAGTTGGGGCCCATCAGGCGCACGCCCGCGCGACGCGCCATGGCGGCCAGCGCCTCCTGTCGTCTGCGGCCTTCGGCGCCGGTCTCGGCGAACCCTGCGCTCATGACGATGACGGCCTTGACGCCCGCAGCGATGCAGTCGTTGAGGACTTCGGACACTGACGGCGCCGGCACCAGGACGCAAGCGAGGTCGATCTCACAGGGGATCGCGCGCACCGAAGGATAGACCTTGAGTCCCTGGATCTCATCGATCTTGGGGTTGACCGGAAAGACCCTGTCAGCCAGGCCGATGCGGGCGAAGAACCCGGGCAGGCCGTGGCCAAACCCGAAGTGGCGGCTCACGCCAACCAGGGCGACAGTCCGGGGGTTGAAGAATCGGTCGATTTCGTCGAAACGCCTCATCTTGCCGGCCTCAAATGGAGGGCCATGCTCCGTCATGGCCGCCTCTTGCCCGGCCGCCATACGGGACAAACCGCAAAGCCCCAAAAACGGACGCGACGGAGCGCGTCCCTCCAGGAAAAGGGCCCGATCCCCCATTGGAGGGCCACGGTCCCTCGTGGCCGCAAAAGACGGCACCCAATGGAGGGCCATGCTTTGTCATGGCCGCCTCTTGCCCGGCCGCCTTACGGGACAAACCGCAAAGCCCCAAGAACGGACGCGACGGAGCGCGTCCCTCCAGGAAAAGGGCCCGATCCCCCATTGGAGGGCCACGGCCCCTCGTGGCCGCAAAAGACGGCACCCAATGGAGGGCCATGCTTTGTCATGGCCGTCTCTTGCCCGGCCGCCATACGGGACAAACCGCAAGGCCCCAAAAACGGATGCGACGGAGCGCGCCCCTCCAGGAAAAGGGCCCGATCCCGCATTGGAGGGCCACGGTCCCTCGTGGCCGCAAAAGACGGCACCCAATGGAGGGCCATGCTTTCTCATGGCCGCCTCTTGCCCGGCCGCCATACGGGACAAACCGCAAGGCCCCAAAAACGGACGCGACGGAGCGCGCCCCTCCAGGGAAAGGGCCCGATCCCCCATTGGAGGGCCACGGCCCCTCGTGGCCGCAAAAGACGGCACCCAATGGAGGGCCATGCTCCGTCATGGCCGCCTCTTGCCCGGCCGCCATACGGGACAAACCGCAAGGCCCCAAAAACGGACGCGACGGAGCGCGTCCCTCCAGGAACGACCCCCGAATCCGTCGAATCCGTAAAATGAAGGACTGACCCCTCTAATCTTCTGATCTGAGGCGACTGACCCCACTGAGGCGTCTTCTTGTCACGCACCAGCGGCGGACGCATCCTCTGCTGCCGCCTTGGGCTTTGCCCTTCGCCTCAAGGCGCCCACCGGACACACGTCCGCGCAAGCGCCACAGCCGTTGCAGATCGTTTGGGCAAGGGGCTCCATGCGAAACGGAGCCACCCGCGTCCGCAGGCCCCGCAGGACGAAATCCAGCGCACCGGTCTTGAGAACGTGCTGGCAGACCCAGACGCACTTGCCGCACAGGACGCACCGGTTCGGGTTGAGAACGATCTCGGGGTGGCTGTCGTCCACCGGCATCTCGGTCGCGAGCTTGCGAAGCCTTTTGGGCTTCAGGGGGATCTTGAGGAACTTCGCCAGGCGCTGGAGTTCGCACGAGCCGTTGGCCGGGCAGTTTTTGCAGTCCAGGTCGTGGTGGCTCATGAGCAGCTCGAAGGCGGTCCTGCGAAGGCGGTCCACCCGCTCGGAGCGGGTGCGGACGCGAAGGCCTTCGCGCACGGGCTCGCTGCACGCGGTCACCGGCGCATCTTTGCCTTCGACCTCGACAAAACAGAGCCTGCACGCGCCAAAAGGGAAATCCCGCTCGCGCATGGCGCAAAGGTGCGGGATGTAGACGCCCGCGTCCAGGGCGGCCCAAAGCAGGTACTCTCCAGGCCGGGCCTGGACCGGCTTGTCGTCTATGTACAGGGTGACGGGGTCTTCCATCCTTGTCCCTTCCCGTTATTCCGCTTCTTCCGCAAAGCGCAACAAGGCGCAAAGGCCGCCCACACGCGGACGGAGCGAAGAGGGACGCGACAGAGGGCGTCCCTCCGAACCGCGGCGACTGGTCGCTGACAATTTCTTTCTCACTTCTCTTTCTTCTTCTCGTATCCTTCAGGTCTGGCGCCCCGGTCCGGCAGGTCGGCCAGCGGCGAGATCTTCACGACCGCGCTGTACTGGACCGGGCAGGCTTCCAGGCACGCGCCGCACTGGATGCAGAAGGACTGATCGATCACCTTGAGCCGCTTGGCGTTCACCCAGATCGCCTCGGTGGGGCAGCTTCCCACGCAGGCGTCGCAGGTGCGCTCGCACTTTTCGGGCAGGATGTAATAGGCTGTCAGGGCCCTGCAGACCTTTGCCGGGCAGCGCTTTTCGCGGATGTGGGCCTCGTACTCGCCGCGAAAATACCGAAGAGTCGTTAGGACCGGATTCGGAGCGGTCCTGCCCAGGTTGCAAAGAGAACCGAGCCGGATGTCCTCTGCAAGGGACTCCAGGAGCGCGATCTGCTCCTCGGTGCCGCGGCCCTGGACGATGTCCTCCAGGATCTCGAGCATCTGGCGGGTGCCGATGCGGCAGAAGGTGCACTTCCCGCAGGACTCCTTCTGCGTGAACTCGAGAAAGAACCGGGCGGTCTCCACCATGCAGTTGTCTTCGTCGAGGATCACCATGCCGCCCGAGCCCATCATGGCGCCGGCTTCTTTGAGGGCCTTGAACCCGATAGGCACGTCGAGCTTTTCCTCGGGCAGGCAGCCGCCTGACGGGCCGCCGATCTGCACCGCCTTGAAGGCCTTGCCCTTGGGCACGCCTCCACCCACTTCGAAAATGAGCCGCCGCAGGGAGGTTCCCATGGGGACCTCGACAAGCCCGGTGTTCATGACCTTGCCGGCCAGGGCGAAGACGGTTGTGCCCTTGGTCGCGCGGTGGCCGATGGCGGCGAAGCTGCGCCAGCCTTCGCGGAAGATGTAGGGGACGCTCGCCAGGGTCTTCACGTTGTTGATGACCGTGGGTTTTCCATTGAGCCCTTTTTCGGCCGGAAAGGGCGGCCGGATCCTGGGCATGCCGCGCCGTCCCTCGATGGAGGCGATTAGAGCCGTCTCTTCGCCGCAAACAAAGGCGCCCGCGGCCTGGAAGACGCGCGGCTCGAAGGCGAAACCGCTCCCCAGGATGTCGGGGCCCAGCAGGCCGAGTTCGCGGGCCTGGGCCACGGCCAGCCGCGCCCGCTCAACCGCAAGCGGGTACTCGGCGCGGATGTACAAGTAGCCCTTCGAGGCGCCGACCGCCCGGGCACAGATCGCCATGCCCTCGAGCACCGCGTGCGGGTCGGACTCGAGCAGGGAGCGGTCCATGAAAGCGCCGGGGTCTCCCTCGTCGGCATTGCAGATCACGAACCGCTCCGGGTCGGCCGACTCGCGGCAGACCTTCCACTTCTTCCAGGTGTCGTAGCCGGCGCCCCCGAGGCCCTTGAGCTGGGCACGGCGGATCTCCTCCACGATGTCGGCCGGCTCGGTCCGCAGGGCGCGGACCAGGCCTGCGTAAGCGCCTGCGGCCAGGGCCGAGTGGATGTCCGTGGGGTCGATCCTGCCGCACCGGGCCAGCAGGATGCGCATTTCGTAGGCGCTTCTCGGGAAATCCGTCAAGGCTGGAATCAGGTCGTGGGGCTCCAGGCCGCCCAGGACGTACTCCAGACACGGGTCATCCTCGACGAGAAAGCGCTTGACCAGCACGCTGGCCAGCCCTGGCTTGACCGGTCCGTACAGAATGGGCGGCCAGCCCTGCTTGGAAATCGTGACCAGGGGCTCGGCGTAACAATGGCCGTTGCAGCCCACCTCCACGAGGGCCGCATCGACGCCGCAAGCCTCGATCTCCTCCCGCAGGGCTGCCAGAGTGTCCAGGGCGCCCGCAGCGCGGCCGCAGGTGGCTGTGCCGACCGTGACCACGGGCCTCGACCCGCCCCTTCCCTGTTCCGCCAGGTGGCATTTGGCTTTTTCCAGGAGCCGCTCGAAAGCGGCCACAATCGCTTCGTCTCGGTTCATGCAGGCTCTCGGCCTTGGGCCCCTTCCTGAATCTCAGGGCCGGGGCCGGCCGTCTCCTTCTGTTGTTCCGCCCGCTCGGCCTCTTCTTTCATCCGAATGGCCAAAAGGATCCCCTCCACCCGGGTGGGCATCATCCCACCGTGCACCTCCTCCCCCACCAGGGCCACAGGCGCCATGGCGCAGCACCCTACGCACGCCACGCGGTCCAGGCTGAACTTGCGGTCTTCCGTGACCTCTCCCTCCCGGATGCCGAGCTTGGTCTCCCAGACCTTGAGAATGTTGTCCCCGCCCTTGATGTGGCAGGCCGTGCCCATGCAGACTTTCACCGGATACTTGCCCGGCGGGACGAACCGGAACTGATTGTAAAAGGAGGCCACGCTGTAAACCCGGGTCTCGTGGATCCCCAGGGAACGGGCCACTTCGATCATGGCCTCGCGGGGGAGATAGCCAAAGTGTTTTTGGACTTTTTGGAGGATCGTGATGAGGTTGCGCTGTTCGGGCGCCAGGCCTTCCAGAACCTGCCTCGTCTCCTCTGCGACGCGCTCGCCGTTGTCGCTCCCCATGCGCGGCCATCCTCCCGTTTACCGTGAAATTATTATTCTATCACCCAGAGAGACCCCAGAAAAGACGGGCAAAGCAGCCTTTTGCTCACCGGCGAAAAACGGACGCGACGGAGCGCGTCCCTCCAACATGGAGGGCCACGGTCCCTCGTGGCCGCGGGCCCAAGACGGCATCCAATGGAGGGCCATGCTCTGTCATGGCCGCCTCTTGTTCGGCCGCCATACGGGATAAACCGCAAGGCCCCAGAAGACGGACGCGACGGAGCGCGTCCCTCCAACATGGAGGGCCACGGTCCCTCGTGGCCGCAGGCCCAAGGCGGCATCCAATGGAGGGCCATGCTCTGTCATGGCCGCCTCTTGTTCGGCAACCATACGGGACAAACCCCAAGGCCCTAAAACGGACGCGACGGAGCGCGTCCCTCCAACATGGAGGGCCACGGTCCCTCGTGGCCGCGGGCCCAAGACGCCATTCAATGGAGGGCCATGCTCTGTCATGGCCGCCTCTTGTTCGGCAACCATACGGGATAAACCGCAAGGCCCCAGAAGACGGACGCGACGGAGCGCGTCCCTCCATCGTGACGGGCCCGCAGCTTCTTGACTTGGCATCCTAACCTGCCTAAGGTTGATGGTAGGACCCTTGTGCGGCGGAGAGATCCATGGCGAGCGAATTGATTTTTATCGTTCAGGAGTCCCCAGAGGGAGGATTCGAAGCCAGGGCTCTCGGACATTCCATTTTTGCCGAGGGAGACACCTGGGAGGAAATGCGCGACGCCGTCAGGGACGCTGTCGCATGCCATTTCGAAGGGACCGAAGCGCCCCACATCGTTCGTCTCCACTTGGTCAAAGAAGAGCTGCTTGCCTTATGAGAATTCCCCGGGACACCGGCGGTGAAGATCTCGCGAAGCTTCTTGAGAAAGTTGGCTACCGTGTGACAAGGCAAACCGGTAGCCACATGCGTCTTACCGCAACGGGTCCACGCGAACATCATCTGACCATCCCCCGGCACAAGTCGCTTCGCCTCGGCACCGTGAACGGCATCTTGACAGACGTCGCCCGCCATCTGTCCATCTCCAAGCATGAACTCGTCAGACGGCTCTGGGGCCACGAGAGCGAGCCCAGGACATGAGCCCCAAAGACGGACGCGACGGAGCGCGTCCCTCCAACATGGAGGGCCACGGTCCCTCGTGGCCGCGGGCCCAAGACGGCATCCAATGGAGGGCCACGCTCTGTCATGGCCGCCTCTTGTTCGGCCGCCATACGGGACAAACCGCGAGGCCCTAAAACGGACGCCACGGAGCGCGTCCCTCCAACATGGAGGGCCACGGTCCCTCGTGGCCGCGGGCCCAAGACGGCATCAAATGGAGGGCCATGCTCTGTCATGGCCGCCTCTTGTTCGGCAACCATACGGGATAAACCGCAAGGCCCCAGAAGACGGACGCGACGGAGCGCGTCCCTCCATCGTGACGGGCCCGCAGCGCAGCTTCTTGACTTCGCGGGCCGTTGCCCCTAGGGTGTTTTGTAGACCCCGCTGTCCGAAACGCAGTCCGGATCCTGTCGAATTCTCGCCCTCTACGGTGGAGCTGCGCCATGCGAGTCGCGATTGTCGGTGCCGGGGCCATGGGGTGCCTTTTCACCCATTTGCTGTCCAGGACGGACTCGGAAATCTTCCTTCTCGACATTCATCCCGAGCGTGTGGAAGCGATCCGCAGCGAGGGCCTGTTCGTCGAAGGCGTGAGCGGGGATCACCGCCTGCGGCCTTCCATTCATCTCGATCCGGGCGAGATCGGCCCGGTGGATCTCGTCCTGTTGTGCGTCAAGGCGCCGGACACGCTCAACGCCGCAAGGAGCGCCTCTGCCCTCCTCGGCCGCGACACGCCGGTCCTGACGCTCCAGAACGGCCTAGGCAACCTCGAAGCGATCGAGGAAGCCCTGGGACCCGGCCGCGCCCTGGGCGGCACGACCTCCATGGGCGCCACGGTTCTGTCCTTAAACCGGATCCGCCATGCGGGCTGGGGAGAAACCGTTCTCGGCGAACCCTCGGGAAAACGGACCGCCCGGGTGGAAGCGATTCTCGGCCTGTTCGAAGCGAGCGGGCTCAAGGTGGCGTTCACCGAGGACCTGAGAGGGCTTCTGTGGAGCAAGCTCATCGTGAACATAGGCATCAACGCCCTCACGGCCCTCACGGGCCTTCACAACGGCCAGATTCCCCTTCACGCCGGATCGCGAAGGATCTTGGAGAAGGCCGTCGAGGAGGCGGTCAGGGTGGCCTCGGCCCTGGGCGTCCGGCTTCTTTACTCGGACCCCCTGCAGAAGGTCCTGAGCGTTTGCGAGGCCACGGCCGCCAATGTTTCGTCCATGCTCCAGGACGTGCTCAAGCAGAAAAAGACCGAGGTCAACCAGATCCAGGGAGCCCTCATCCGGGAAGCCGCGCGGCTGGGCATCCCCACACCGGTCAACGAGACGCTCCGGGATCTGGTCGTGACCCTCGAGGAAAGCTACGCCAAGCGCGTTCGGACGCTCTGAAGGATACCGAGGAGGAAGGGGGGGCTCTCTCCGGTCACGCAGAGGCCTGAAGAAAACCGAGGACGCACGGTCGGCCAGCCGAGCCGGCCCTGCCTGAACTGGACCCGGCAAAAGGAGGCAGCCATGGACAAGATCACGGCCACGGCGGTACAGAGGATGAAGGCGGAGGGGAAGAAGATCACCATGCTCACCTCCTACGATTACCCGTTCACCCAGATCCTGGACGCCGCGGGAGTCGACATCCTGCTCGTCGGCGACTCGGTCGGCAACGTGGTCCTGGGGTACGACAACACGCTGCCCGTGACCATGGAGGAAATGCTCCATCATACCCGGGCAGTGGCGCGGGCCGCCAAGCGGGCCCTGGTTGTGGGCGACATGCCGTTCATGAGCTATCAGGTGAGCCTGGAGGAAGCCCGCCGCAACGCGGGCAGGTTCATCAAGGAGGCCGGGGCCGAAGCGGTCAAGCTCGAAGGCGGTGTGAACATGGAAAAGGTCATCCGCTCGATCGTGGAGATCGACATCCCGGTCATGGGCCACATCGGGCTCACGCCCCAGTCCGTGCACCGCATGGGCGGCTACAAGGTGCAGGGCCGGGAGGAGAGGCAGCGCAAGCAGCTTCTGGAGGACGCCCGGGCCGTGGAGAACGCGGGAGCCTTCTCCGTGGTCCTCGAGGGCATTCCGGCGGACCTGGGGCGGGAAATCACCCAGTCCCTCAGCATCCCCACGATCGGCATCGGCGCGGGCCCGGACTGCGACGGGCAGGTGCTGGTCCTGCACGACCTGCTCGGCATGCTGGGCAAGTTCCGGCCCAAGTTCGTCAAGCAGTACGTGGATCTGCGGGAAGTCGTCGACCGGGCTGTCAGGGCCTACATCGAGGAAGTGGTGACCGGCAAGTTCCCGGGCAAGGAGCACTGCTTCAATTGACGAGAGGCGGACGCGACGGAGCGCGTGCCTCCGAATCCGTAAAATGAAGGACTGACCCCTTGGCTGTGCGCATCGAGGTGGGGATCAAAAGCCACTTTCCCGACGCCCGGGGCGAGCGGCTTCGCAGGCGCGTCCGGGACGACCTCGGCATCGCGATCGCCGATGCGCGGATCATTAACGTGTATCTCGTGGACAAGGCCCTCACCCGGGAACAGATCGACCGGTGCCGCCTGGAGCTCTTTGCCGACCCGGTGACCCAGGAGTCGGCCGTCGGGCCCCTGCCCGGCAAGGACTTCGACTGGATTCTGGAGATCGGCTTCCTCCCGGGCGTTACGGACAACGTCGGCAACACGTCCCGGGAAGGCATGGAGGATCTCCTCGGCGTCCGGTTTGACCCGGCAGAGAAGGTTTACTCGGCCGAACAGATCCTGCTCAAGGGGACCCTCACGCGCAGCCAGGTCGAGCGGATCGCCTCGATCCGCTTCAATCCCTTAATCCAGACCGTGCGGATTCAGGACCGGGCCGAGTGGCTTGCCGATCCCCTGGACCGCCGCGCCGAAATCCCGCGGGTCAGGCTCTCCCACGACGAGCGGGTGGAGCGGGTTCCGCTCAACGTGAGCGACGAGGAGCTCGAAAAGCTCGGCAAGCAGGGCGTGCTCGACCGCGTCGAGAACGGCCGGGAGATCCGGCGCGGGCCCCTGGCACTGGACCTCTCCTTCCTCAAGGCGATCCGGGAGTACTTCAACCGGGAGGGCCGGGACCCCACGGACGTGGAACTCGAATCCATCGCCCAGACCTGGTCCGAGCACTGCAAGCACAACATCTTCGCGGCCCGGATCGACGACGTGGACAGCCTCTACCGCACGTACATCAAGGGGGCCACCGAGGAGATCCGGGCACGGCTCGGCCCTCGGGATTTCTGCCTTTCGGTCTTCCGGGACAACTCGGGCGTGATCCGGCTCAACGACCGCTGGAGCGTCTGTTACAAAGTCGAGACCCATAACAGCCCTTCGGCCCTCGACCCGTACGGAGGGGCCATCACGGGCATCGTGGGGGTCAACCGCGACCCCCTGGGCACGGGCATGGGCGCTCTGCTCATTCTGAACACGTACGGGTTCTGCTTCGGGGATCCGTACTACAAGGGCAAGCTCTACTACCGCCAGCCGGGCCGGCGCGACCCGATCCTTCACCCCAAGGTGATCTTCGAGGGCGTTCGCGAAGGCGTGGAACACGGCGGAAACAAGAGCGGGATCCCCACGGCCTGGGGCTTTCTCGTGTTCGACCCCCGGTACATGGGCAAGCCCCTGGTCTTCGTGGGCACCGTGGGGCTGCTGCCCGCCCAGGTGAACGGGCGGCCTTCGCACGAGAAGCGGGCGCGGCCCGGCGACCTTGTTGTCATGGCCGGAGGCCGCGTGGGCAAGGACGGCATCCACGGCGCAACCTTCTCCTCCGAGGGCCTGCACGCGGGCAGCCCGGCCACGGCCGTGCAGATCGGCGATCCCATCACGCAAAAGAAGCTCGCCGACGCCCAAATCGAGGCTCGGGACCTCGGCCTCTACCACTCGGTCACGGACAACGGCGCCGGCGGCCTGTCCTGCGCCGTGGCCGAGATGGCCCGTGAGTGCGGAGGCTGCCGGGTGGACCTCGACAAGGTGCCGATCAAGTACGACGGTCTGCTGCCTTACGAAATCTGGATCAGCGAGTCCCAGGAGCGCATGACCTACGCCGTGCCTCCGGACAAGGTCGAGCAGTTCCTGGATCTGTACCGCCGGCGGGGAGTCGAGGCCACGGTCATCGGCGAGTTCACGGACTCGGGTCGTTGCGTGGTGGAGTTCAAGGGCCGGAAGGTCATGGACGTGGACATGACCTTCCTCCACGACGGCGTGCCCCAAAAGGTGCTCCGGAGCTCGTACACGCCGCCGGCCTTGGAGGAGCCTGATCTGCCCGAGCCCGCGGACCCGGCCGCGGTCCTCAGGCGGATGCTCGGCCGTCTCAATCTGTGCAGCAAGGAATACGTGGTGCGCCAGTTCGACCACGAGGTGCAGGCCGGTTCGGTGGTGAAACCCCTGGTCGGGCGATACGGGGACGTGCACGGCGACGCCGCGGTGTGCCGGCCCCTGCTCGACAGCATGGAGGGCCTGGCCATCTCTCATGGCGTGTACCCGTGGTACGGGGATATCGATCCGTACTGGATGGCGGCCTGCGCCATCGACACGGCGATCCGCAACGTGGTCGCGGTCGGAGCCGACCCAAGCCGGGTCGCCCTCCTCGACAATTTCTGCTGGTCGAGTTCGGACGAGCCCGAACGGCTCGGCCAGCTCAAGCGGGCGGCCCGGGCCTGCTACGATTTCGCCACGGCCTATCTGGCGCCCTTCGTTTCGGGCAAGGACAGCATGTACAACGACTTCAACGGGTTCGACGAAGACGGCCGACCGGTTCGGATTTCGGTCCCGCCCACGCTGCTCGTGAGCTCCCTGGCAGTCGTGGAGGACGTGCGACGCTGCGTGACCCCGGACGCGAAGTTCGCCGGGGACCGCATCTATGTCCTCGGAGAGACCCGCGACGAGCTGGGCGCTTCCGAGTACTACGCCCTGGCTGGAGAGGAGGCGCGGGGAGAACGCTTCATCGGCCGGAACGTGCCCCGGGTGGACGCCGAGCGCAACAGGGCAGCCTATGAGGCCTACCACAGGGCGGTCAAGGCCGGGCTCGTGGCCGCGGCGGCCAGCGTGGGCGCGGGCGGGCTTGCCCTGGCCCTGGCCCGCATGGCCCTGGCCGGCGACCTGGGTCTTGAGGTACGGCTCGACCTGGTTCCCGCGGTGCCGACAGGACTTAGGCCCGACCGCGTGCTGTACTCCGAGTCTCAGGGCCGCATCCTGGTCTCCGTCAGCCAGGAGAACGAAGAGGCCTTCTGCCGCGCGATGTACGGCCTTCCCTGCCGGGCCGTGGGGCAGGTCGTGGCGGAGCGGGAAATTCGCCTTTTCGCCGGACCGTCCGTGCTTTATCTCAAGGAAAGGCTGGAAGCCCTGAGGAAAGCCTACAGGGAAACCCTTGCGTGGTGACCGGGATGACGACCTTTGCGACGCCGAGAGCCCTGGTGCTCACAGGATACGGAATCAACTGCGACCGGGAGACCGAGTTCGCCCTGGCCTCTGCCGGCGCAAAGGCGCGCAGGGTCCACATCAACGATCTCATCGACGGCCTTGACTCCCTTGACCGCTACCAGATCCTGGCCGTTCCCGGAGGGTTCTCCTACGGCGACGACATCGCCTCGGGCAAGGTCCTGGCCAACCGGATGAAGACCCACCTCTCCGAAGCCCTGGCCCGGTTCGTGGAACGGGGCTGTCTCGTGCTGGGGATCTGCAACGGCTGTCAGGTTCTGGTGAAGTACGGACTCCTCGGACGGCCCGCCGGAGGGGCCGGCCGCCAGGTCCTGACCGTCTGGTTCAACGATTCGAACCGTTACGAGGACCGGTGGGTCCATCTCCGGGTGGAGGGGGAGCGGTGCGTGTTCACCCGGGGGATCCGGAGCCTGTACCTGCCCGTGGCGCACGGCGAGGGCAAGTTCGTGGCCGCGGCCGAGGACCTTGAACGGATCGAGAGCGAAGGGCTCGTGGCGCTCCGGTACGCGGACGAGCAGGGAAACCCCGCCGGCGGCCGGTACCCGGCGAACCCGAACGGGTCTCTCAACGACATCGCCGGCGTGACCGATCCCTCGGGCCGCATCTTCAGCCTCATGCCCCACCCGGAGCGGTTCCTCCATTTCACCCATCATCCCCAGTGGACCCGGATCGCCGAAGCCTGCCGCCGGGAGGGCCGGCCCGTCCCCGAACAGGGGCAGGGTTTCGCGATCTTCCGAAACGCCGTAACCTATTTCACGGATTAAGCCGGAGAAAAACATGAGCCGGCCGGCATGGATCGTCGATGTCATCAAAAAACTCTGGCCGACCCGGTTCGCCCAAGCCAAGGCGGCCAACTATCCCGTGATCGGCCCTTGGATCGAGCGGACCTTCTTCTGGGGCGACCAGATGACCCAGATCCCGATCCACCGGGAGATCGAGGGGCTCGACCAGAGCGTGGCCCTTCCGATGGCTGTCATCGAGGAGTTCGTGCGCGAGGCCTCGGTGCGGGTCATCATGCACAAATGTCTTTGCAGGGACTGCAACCGCTGCAAGTCGTACCCGATCCAGACAGGCTGCGTCTTCCTCGGCGAAGCGGCCAAGGGGATCAACCCGAAGCTCGGCAAGCAGGCGGGCGTCGAGGAGACCCTCGGCCACATCCGCGACGCCGTCCAGCGCGGGCTCGTGCCCTTCATGGGTCGCAACAAGCTCGACACGGTCTGGCTCGGCGTGGGGCCCGGGGACCGGCTGCTCACGATCTGCCTGTGCTGCCCGTGCTGTTGCTTCTACGGCACCGTCAAGCACTTCCCGGCCCACATGAGAAGGGCGATCGTGAAACTCGAAGGCCTCGAGGTGAACGTAACCGACGCGTGCGTGGGCTGCGGGATGTGCGAGACCGTCTGCCTGACCGAGGCGATCCGGGCCCAAGGCGGCCGGGCCGAGATCGACCCCGAGCGCTGCATCGGCTGCGGCCGGTGCGCGAGCGAATGCCCGAGCGGCGCCGTCCGGCTCGTTCTCACCCGCAGGGACGCAGTCGAAGCCTGCAAGCAGAGAATCCGCAGCGTGGTGACCGTAAGCTGACCGCAGGGCGACGCCGCCCATCGCCCCGCGGTTGAAAAGGGATCGCCCGGGGCGGAGCGCCGGACAGGAATGGGCAGGTACATCCTCAAGAGACTCCTTCTCATCGCGCCCACCCTGCTGGGCATCACGGTCGTCACCTTCGCCATCATTCAGCTTGCGCCCGGCAACCCGGCCCTGCTCAAAGTCCAGATGAGCCGGCAGGGGGGCGTGGGCGACCAGGCCGTCGCCCAGGCGATCGTGGAACAGACCCGAAAACTCTACGGCCTGGACAAACCGCTGCCGGTGCGGTACTGGATCTGGCTCAAGCGGGTGGCCACGCTCGATTTCGGCAGTTCCTACAAGGACCATCGGCCCGTCATGGACAAGATCCTGGAGGTGCTGCCGGTCACACTCCAGTTGAGCGTCCTGTCGATCTTTCTTTCCTATCTCATCGCCATTCCCATCGGCGTCTACTCGGCGGTCCGACAGGATTCGCTCGGGGACCGGGCGGCGACGATCGTTCTTTTCGTGCTTTACTCGCTGCCCAATTTCTGGGTCGCCACGCTGCTCATCGTGTACCTCGGCGGCGGAGACCACCTCGACCTGTTTCCGGTGTACGGCTTGAGCTCCTTCGACGCAGAGCGCTGGCCCTTCTGGCGATGGCTTGCGGACCGGCTCTGGCATCTCGTGCTGCCCGTGGGCTGCCTCACCTACGGCGGGCTCGCCTCCCTGTCTCGGTACATGCGGGCAGGCATGATCGAGGTCATCCGGCAGGATTACATCCTCACGGCCCGGGCCAAGGGCCTGAGCGAAAAAGCGGTCGTGTTCAAGCACGCTCTGCGAAACTCGGTCATCCCGATCGTGACCTTTCTGGCGTTCCTCCTGCCGGCCATGATCGGCGGCAGCGTGATCGTGGAAAGCATTTTCTCTGTCCCGGGCATGGGCAAGCTCGGCTTCGAGGCGGTCCTCAGCCGGGACTATCCGGTCATCATGGCCATCGCCACGATCTCGGCCCTGCTCACCCTGGTGGGCATGCTCCTTTCGGACATTCTGTACGTCCTGGTGGATCCCAGGATCAGCTTCGAGAGACTGTAGGTAATGGGCATCGCCTGCGCGGAACCAGGAATTCGACACGGGCCGGACGGCCGCTCATACTGGCGTCTCGTCTGGCGCCAGTTCAGGCGCAGGCGCCTGGCCGTGGCCGGCCTGGCGGTCGTCGCGGCCCTCGGCCTCGTGGCCCTGCTGGCTTCCGTGCTTGCGAACGACCGGCCGCTCGTCCTGTGGCGGCAGGACGGGCTGTACTTGCCGGCCCTCGTCGATTCCCCCGGCCTGCGGGGCGTGGATTTCTCGCGCCGGAGCGAAGTCGCCGCCTCGGCTCGGTTCGTGCTGTATCCGCCTGTGCCCTACAGCCCGACCCAGTACGACCTCGACAGGATGCTCGAAGCTCCGTCCCGGGACCATTGGCTCGGCACCGACGATCGGGGCCGGGACGTGGCGAGCCGCATGATCCATGGCTCCCGCACGTCTCTGTCCGTGGGCTTTGTGGCCGTGGGCATCTATTTGGCCATCGGCATCCTGCTGGGGGCGCTGGCCGGGTTCTACGGAGGCGCGGTGGACATGGTCATTTCGCGCCTTTACGAAATCATGATCTGCTTCCCGACGTTCTTTCTCATCCTGGCCATCATGGCGTTTCTGCCTCCCAGCATCTTCAACGTCATGGTCGTCATCGGCGCAACAGGATGGACCGGCGTGGCCCGGCTCGTGCGAGGAGAGTTCCTGAAGCTCAGGGCCCAGGACTTCGTGACCGCCTCGAGGGCTCTGGGCGCCAAGGACTCGCGAGTCATCTTCCGGCACGTGCTTCCCAACGCTCTGGCTCCGGTCCTGGTCTCGGCGACCTTCGGCGTGGCCGGCGCTGTCCTTGTGGAAAGCAGCCTGAGTTTTCTGGGCTTCGGCGTGCCGCCCCCCACGCCGAGCTGGGGGGACATCCTCAGCCAATCCCGGGCCTACATCGATTTCGCCTGGTGGCTGACCCTGTTTCCGGGCCTGGCGATCTTTCTTACGGTGACGGCCTACAACCTGGTGGGGGAAGGCCTGCGGGACGCGGTGGACCCCAGGCTCAAAACCGAGTAGGGGTCAGTCCTTCATTTTACGGATTCAGAACTCCATCTCCACGAAGGGCTCGGGCACGATCACCGTGGCCTGAGATCCGCTCCGGCGGACCTCTTCGGCAAAGCGGTCAAGTCCGACGCCGGGCATTCGCTTCAGGGGCCGGCCGGGCCGCAAAGGCGCGAAGAAATCGTCGAAATGAATGGGGACCACGACCTCGGGACCGAGTGCCTCGAGAAGGATCGGAAGGAAGCCGGGAGACTTCTGCCGGCCCGCGGCGCACACGAAAAGCACGTCGGCCCGAAGGCCCCGCAGAGCCTCGGCCACGCAGTCGGCCGTGCCCGCGTGGAGGAAGCTGCGACCTCCGGCTCTGACGTGCCAGAGCAGGGGACCGCCGTGCCTGTACTGGTGCATGCGCAACGGCGGCTTGAGGCCCCTCACGATCTCTCCGGGAAAAGGGACCCTGCCAAGCAAGGCTCTGCCGTGGCGCGACGGAACGGCCCGGACTTCAAAGGGACCGATGGCGCAACTCGCCCCGCGGCTGTCCAGGACCACGGCCTTGTCTTCCAGGCCGTAGGCCGAAAGCAAATTGGCAAGACTTTCGGTTCCATAGGCCTTTGCGCTTCCGTGAGCGGCGACAAGAGCCGGAACGTCGAGCACGTGGTCTGAGTGCGTGTGACCGACCAAGATTCCGGCAAGGGCTCCCGGGATCCGTTCCAGATAATCGGCAACCGCCCGCTCATCTGACCTCAGGGGAAGGAAAAGGCTTTTCCACTTCGAGGGCCGGGAAAGATACGGATCCAAGAGCAGGACCGAATCGCCCCAGCGGAGTTCGAGGCCGGCGCAACCCAGCCATTTTACCGTGACCATAATGGGATGCCCTCCCGCAAGCCAGCATACCAGCCCACAAGAGAACCGCAAAGGTAGGAATCCGCAAAGGCGGGGATCCGCAAACGGGGCGCCCTGAGAAAGATTGGCAGAGGCGGGAATAAAAACGAAAGAAGGACGCGGAAAAGCGCGTCCCTCCTCTCTGCCACAGCGTGTATCCGTAAAATGAAGGACTGACCCCTCAGCCGCCGATGGAGGCGCCGCCGCCGGTCTGGGACTCGGGGACGCACTGCTTGAGCTCTTCCGGAGTGAGGTCCTTCTTCTTCTTGAGAACGCTCTTCGGGCAAATGTACTCCTCGCCGCTGGCGTCCTTGACCACGATGTAGCTCTCTTTCCTGCCCTTGAAGGTCTCTACCTTCGCCATGTCCAACCCTCCTCTTTCTTGATGGGTACGGATGTGGTACAGAGTAGGCATCACCTGATGCCTTGAACCGTTACCTTTATAGAGGCGGCCCGAGCCGGAAAGGTTTCGCAGTGGGGTACGTTCTAGTCGACGGCAGGGATCTCGGCGACGTGAGGGTCTACTCCCTCTCCACCTGCGCATGGTGCAACAAGCTCAAGGAATTTCTTAACAAACGCGGGATAAAATACAGGTATATAGACCTCGACACGGCCGGGGAGGAAGAGCGGCAGGAAACCGTTGAATTCCTCGATTCCATTTACGAAAAATGGGGATTCCCGAGCCTGCTTTTCGACGAAAGGGTGCTCCTTTGCGGGTACAAGGAGAGCGACCTTCTGGAAACCCTGGGGCTCGACAAGGAGGCCTTGCCCGGCCCGAAGGAGCCTGGAGAGCAGGAGATGCCCTGGCCGGAAGAAGTCGAAAAGATTTACGCTAACCTCAAACGAGTAAACGAGAAAAAGGGCTATTTCCTCAACCCGGATGCCGCTTTCGCCAAGAAGCTCGTCCGGGGGCTCATCGACAATCAGCGCAAATACGGCTACTGGGCTTGTCCGTGCAGGCTCGCCTCGGGCAACCGAAAAGAGGACCAGGACATCATCTGCCCTTGCGTATACCGGGAGCCGGACGTTCGGGAATACGGAGCCTGTTATTGCGGCCTTTTTGTTTCAGAGGAAGTTGCCCGTGGCGCAAGGCAGGCTCAGAAGGTTCCAGAGCGGCGGCCCAAGAAATCCCGAAACCCTTCAGAAGCCTGAAAGGGGCCGGCCTGGACTTGATGAGCCCCCTTTGCGGGCCCGGCGCTCGCAATGCCCGAAACGCCTCCCCTGACGCCTGATTGCGGAGCCCGAAAGGCAAGAGATGGAAGGGGAAGATCCTTTTGCGCCCTGTGCGGGCACGAGGGGGTTTGAACCCATGACTTCAGAGCCGAGGTCGGTTCTCATCACTGGCGCAAGCGGATTCGTCGGAGAGCATCTGGTCCGCCGGTTCGCGGGCTGCCCCAATCTTTACGTGGCCTACGGATCCGCCAAACCGAAAGCGCCTGCCACAGCCGCTTACCGGGTGGACCTCGCCACTCGGGCGAGCTTCACCCGGGCGCTCGAGGGCCTTGAAGTGGACCTGGTGGTCCACGCGGCGGCCCTGTCCTCCCCGGACGAGTGCGAGGCGAACCCGGATCTGGCCCGGGCCGTGAACGTGGAGGGCACAGAGGAAGTCGCCCGCTGGGCCCAGAGCCGGCGGGCCCGGTTCATCTACTTTTCCACGGACCAGGTCTTCGACGGCCGCAAGGGCGACTACGAAGAAACGGACAAGCCCTGCCCCGTAAACACGTACGGCCGGTCCAAACTCGAGGCCGAATCCTTGGTCGCGAAACACCTCTCGGACTGGGTCGTCCTCCGCCTCGCCTTGAGCTACGGGGCCACACTGGGCGCACGGGGAGACTGGACCCGGCGCGTGAGAACCGCCCTGGCTGAAGGCAAGACGTTGCGCCTCTTCACGGACCAATTCCGAACGCCCGCCTACGTGGAAGACGCAGCCGAGGCTGTCTGGAGGCTGGCCACGGGCAGGGGAGCCGGACTGTATCACCTGGGAGGGACCGAAAAACTGAGCCGGTACGCCTTTGGCCTCAAGATCGCCCGGGCCTTCGGTTTGCCGCAGGAACGATTGATCCCGGTGCGGATGGAAGAGGTTCACCTGCCGGCGCCCCTTGTGAAAGACGGCTCCCTGGTGAGTCGCAGGATCTCTGAGGAACTCGGCCTGGACCTCTGTGACGTCTCGGAGGGACTCGAGAGACAAAAGAGGCAGGAGCAAGAACCAGCCCGTATGATCACGTCAAAGTAGGATGCCGGGCTGGGACTGGGATGAGAGAAGCCCGGGGAAGGGCAGGCAGCCCGTTGAACGTCCGGCTTTCGGCCCCGGGTGCGATCATGGAGGGACGCGCTCCGTCGCGTCCGCCTAGCAACCCCGCGATTTGCGCGCCATCCCATGGAGGGACGCGCTCCGTCGCGTCCGTCTTCTCGGTCTTGTCTTTTCGGCTACGAAAGAGCGTGGCCCTCCAAGAGAAGACAACGCACAAAGAGAGAAAACCATCTGCTTGGCGCCCTGCTTGGCATGGTTCCAATCGGCCCGCCAGGCGGGCTGAGCAGGCAGGAGGATTCCCCGCGCTCTTCGATTTCCCGCGCCTCAACTGGCGGCCAGATCAGGCGGCGGCCCCCTCGTGCCAGCCGCTCAGGCGGCAAAGCTCTGACCAGAGAGCCTTCCGTTCCTCCTGCGACTCCCGGGTTCCGGGAAACACGTGGGTCAGCCGCGGCTGCCGATCCAGCCAGAACAATCCGGTCTCTTGCGCTGCCTCAGGAGCCGCCGCAAGCCAAACCATGGTGTCGGCGCCCTCTGGAGGCGACCGGAGAACTCTGCGCGTGACCTTGTAAAACCCTGGAAGGGAGGAGATCACGCCCGGTGTCTCGGCCCAGCCCGGGTGCATGGCGTTCACGGTCACGCCGGTCCGTCGAAGTTTTTCAGCCCACATCTCAGTCAAAATCACAAGGCCCCGCTTGGCCCGTGCGTATGCGACGGCTCCGTTGTACCTGCCCTTCTGAAATTGCAAGTCGTCCACCCGAATTCTCTGGGTGTACATTCCGCCCGAAGAAACGTTGACAACCCGGGCGGGCACGCACTCTTGCAGTTTCGGCAAAAGCAGATTCGTCAGAAGAAACGGGCAGAGCAGATTCAGGGCAAACGTCCGCTCAAGCCCCTCGGCCGTGGCGCCCCTCCCGTTGAACAGCGCTCCGGCGTTATTGACGAGAACGTGAAGAGCGGGCTCGGCCTTGGCCAGCTCCCGAGCAAGGCGCCGCACCTCGGACATGAGGCCGAGATCCGCGCAGAAACAGGCTATGTTTTTTCCATCCCCTTGCTCGGACAACTCCGCGTGGGTCTGCTCAAGCTTGGCCGAATCCCTTCCCACGAGGACCACTCTGGCGCCCAGAGCCGCCAGTCGGGTCGCTGCGGCCTTGCCGAGCCCGGAGGTGGCCCCGGTCACCACGACCGTGCGGCCCGCGAGGGAGACATCCAAAGGCCGCCATTTCCTGGCCCGCAGGCGGTAGCCGAATCGAGTGAAGTCGAAAAGCCCCAAAAGGATGGTTCGGTCCTTGAAGTCGTTCCAGAGGCTTCTTTGCTGCTTCATCGGCCTACCCTGCCAGCGGTCTCCCCATGGTGCCGGGCCCTGCCGCTACTGCCACCGCTGAGGAACTCTCTGGATCCGGTTCACGTCGTAACCCAGGTCGGACAGGAGGCGAAGGAGACGCTCGAAATCCGCCTCCGGAATGGACGGCGTCCTGGCCATGATCCAAACGTAGTCCCGCTTCTGGCGGCCGATCACGGTCTGGGTGTAATCGTCGTTGAGATACAGAATCCGGTAGTCCGCCTTGATCGGCCAGACGAACCGCATGCCCCAGACAGCGTTTGTGCGAGTGTCGAGAACAAACCCCTTTGGCCGGAACCGTCTGACCGGGCCGTCGAAACCGCCCGCCCGGAACGTGAACGTGGTCGCGATGGTTCCGTCATCGTTGCGCTCGTAAGACTCCACAGCGTTGTGGGCGCCCTTCTCGAGAAAGGTCGGAATGTTCGCAATGACGTACCAGTCCCCCATGAACCGATCGAGGTCGACAGAATGGACGGTCTGGATTTGCGGCGCGGGCGAGGCTCTGCAACAGGAAAGAGTGAGCAGGGCCATGGACATGCCGGCTAGGCTCAACTTCATGACGTGTCTCCCAGGACGAAAGGCAGATGGCAGCGGGTTTTGTACATTATTTTTTTAGATGCCCCAAAAAGCGGCAGGGTCGCCGAGAGGATGTTCCTCTGCCTCACGATTCGAAAAGGAAACCATCCGTTCGCCAAGCTGAGGGCCGGTCCGTCCGGCGCGGGATTTACGTTTTCCCGGTTTCTGCTACGATGAGACCGATTGCGGTCCCCACGGGCCGGACCGAGGGGCAAGTCTCGGGATCCAGCGAGGGGAAAATCGAAGGATCCATGACAGAAGCAAGAAGCGCAAAGCCCGCCCTGCTCGAGGTTCAGGAGCTCAAGACCGGGTTCCAAACCGAGCGGGGCTGGGCCTGGGCCGTCAACGGTGTGTCTTTTTCCATCGAACGGGGCAAGACCCTGTGCCTGGTCGGGGAAAGCGGCTGCGGCAAGACCGTCACGGGTCTTTCGATTCTCCGCCTGGTGCCCTCCCCTCCGGGCCGGATCGTCTCGGGCCGGATCCGGCTCGACGGAACGGAGCTGCTTGACCTTCCGGAAAAGGACATGCGCCGGATTCGGGGCAACCGGATTTCCATGATCTTTCAGGAGCCCATGACCTCTCTCAACCCTGTCTTCACCGTGGGCAGCCAGGTGGAGGAGGCCATTCGGCTGCACCAGAAAGTCTCGCGGGGGGAGGCCCGGAAGCGCGCGATCGAGATGTTCGGCCGGGTCGGCCTTCCGTCGCCCGAACAGACGATCCGGGACTATCCCAACCAGTTGAGCGGCGGTATGCGTCAGCGCGTCATGATCGCCATGGCCTTGAGCTGCCATCCGGACGTGCTGATCGCAGACGAGCCCACGACCGCTCTGGACGTGACCATACAGGCCCAGATCCTGGATCTCATGTCGGCCCTGCAGAAGCAGATGGGCATGGCGATCCTGTTCATCACCCATGACCTGGGAATCGTGGCGCAGATCGCGGACGAGGTTGCGATCATGTACGCGGGCAAGATCGTGGAGCATGCTCCTGTGGTCGATCTTTACGACCGGCCGCGGCACCCTTACACCGTGGGCCTTCTCAGATCGGTCCCGAAGCCGCGCCTGGGGGAAGGAGAACGGCGCAGACTCGATGCGATTCCAGGGGCCGTACCGGACCTCGCCCGTCTCCCCGCCGGGTGCAGCTACCAGGACCGCTGCCCGTGGGTTTTCGAAAAATGCCGCAGGGAAGAACCGCCGCTGCTCGCGGCCGGCCAGGGAACAGCCGCTGGCCGAAGGCGATCCGCCTGCTGGAGGTGGGAGGATCTATGAGCGACCCGACCGAAGTCCTGGTTGAGGTGCGCGACCTCAAGAAGCACTTCCCGGCCCGCGCCGGACTCTTCAGAAAGCCCCGACGCTACCTCAAGGCCGTGGACGGCGTGAGCTTCGTCATCCGCAAGGGCGAGACCTTGGGCCTGGTGGGCGAAAGCGGCTGCGGCAAGACCACCCTTGGCAGGACCCTGCTCCGCCTCGTGGAGCCGACTTCAGGATCGGTCCGCTTTGAAGGCGTCGAGATCACGAGCCTTCCGAGGGCCGAACTGAGAAAAATGCGCCGGCAGATGCAGATGATCTTTCAGGATCCCTATTCCTCCCTCAACCCGAGGATGACCGCAGGGGCCATGATCGAGGAGGGTCTCATCGTTCATGGGCAGGGAAACAAGCGCGAAAGGAAGGAGCGGGTCGCGGAGCTTCTCCACCTCGTGGGTCTGTCGCCTCGGGACGCGGGCAAGTATCCCCATGAGTTCAGCGGCGGCCAGCGCCAGAGGGTGGGCATCGCCCGGGCCCTTGCTCTGGTTCCCAAGTGGATCGTGGCGGACGAGCCTGTGTCGGCCCTCGACGTTTCGATCCAGGCCCAGATCTTGAACCTGCTGGTGGAACTCCAGGAGTCTTTCGGCCTCACGTACCTCTTCATTTCCCACGATCTCAGGGTGGTCGAGCACGTGAGCGACCGAGTGGCTGTCATGTACCTGGGAAGAATCGTCGAGCTTGCCCGGAGCCAGGCGCTTTACGCCCGGCCCCGTCACCCCTACACGCAGATGCTGCTGGCCTCCTTGCCCCTCCCTGACCCGCGGCGGCGCGGCAGGCCCGCAGTGGTCGGCGATGTTCCAAGCGCTCTGTCGCCACCGGCGGGCTGCCCCTTCCATCCCCGCTGCTCCTCCTCCATGGAAACCTGCAGGGAGGTCTCGCCAGAGATGGTCGAAGTCGAGCCTGACCATTTCGTGGCCTGCCATCTCCACGCAAGGGAACAGCAAAGGCCGGGCTCGCCATGAACCCGGCCTTCAAAAGTCAAAGTGCGTTTGTCTTTTCTTCCCCTGCGGCTCACATCGCATAGGGGCAACCGGCCCTTGGACCAGGACCACGCCCAAGTCCCGGGCCTCCAGGGCACATCGTGCCCGCCCAGGGGATGCCGAACGAGCAGCCTGGAGGAAGCTTCTTGATTTGGTCGGCCGTAAGCAGGCCTCTTGCCTTGAGACGGTACGCCTGCGCTTTTTCCTGCTTCTGCGCAGTCAGGCGGTTGAGTTCCTTCTGAGCCGCCTCGATTTTTTCCTGCTTTGCCTGGGGATCCCGGAAAAGATCGCCGAGCTCCAGCCTCTTTTTCTGGATCTGGGCGTCCAGGTCGATCGTCTCCTTGAGAAAGTCGCTCCTCAGGGATTCCAACTGGGTCACCTGCTCGTCCGTGAGGTCGAGCCTCTGCCTAAGCCCCCGCATGTCTCCCCCGCACCAGCCGTGCGGGCCCGGGCCCGGGCCAGGGCCCGGACCTCTCCCCGGCCCACCCCAGGCCGGATCAGGAGGAGCGCTCTCCTCCTGAGGTTGTGCCCACAAGGCTGCCGCCATCAAAAGCGTCACAACTGCCAGAGCGCTGGCCGGCCAAAGACGCCGTTTCAATCCGGCGCGGGTTCGATCCGAGTGGTTCCGTTCCATTTTGCGGTCTCCTTTCTTTTGGGTTTACGGTGTTTGCTCTTTCGCAGGAAGGGGTTCCTCGAAAACGCCACCCGGCCCTCGGCCTCTGCGGCCCATGCCCGGCGGCCCCCAGCCTGGTCCCATGCCAGGGCACTGCATCCCCCGGCCGATCCAGTCGAGATACTGCGCCCGCTCCTTTGGATCCATGGACTCCGTCTCCTTGAGAATCCGGTCCACGACCATGGCCTGATGGGTCTTCTGAAGCTCTGCGACCCGGTCGAGGCAGGCATGGATTTTCTCACGATCCGGCGGCTGCTCCCGGAGCGCCTCAAACAGGGAAAGCCGGGCTTGTCGGACCTCGTCCCAGATTTGCTTGAATTCCGGAATCCAGGGTTCGCGGGCCTTTCGAATTTTCTTCTGAAGCGGAGGAGGCAGGGTCGCAAGAGGCTCCAGAGGCCCGGAAATCCCAGGAGGCCGTCTTTCTTGGCGCAGCCAGTCCGCTATCAGAACGCCTCCCAGGGACACGTTCAAGCCGATCGAGAAGCCAAGGAAGATGCAAAGCGCGCGCTCTTTCATCCATTGCCCCCTTGCCCGGCGGCCAGGGCTTCCCAGTAGCGTTGCTCAAGGGAATTCGGAGGAAGTTCGGAGAAGATCTCCAGATTCAAGCCCTCCGCGGCGTATGCGCTCTGTGCGTCTCGATCCGGGCCCTGTTGGACGGACGTCGCGATCAGACGGCCTGCCAGGATCCCGGCAAGGAACAGGCCGGCCGTTGCCCATCCGAAGGGAGAGAGCAGCCAGACCCGCAAGGGCAGCGCAGAACCTGTGGCGAACGAGCGGACCGAGCCGGCCCGGACCCTGGCGAGGACAGGGCCAGCCAGCCCCTGCGGAGGCGGGCCGATTTCTTGATAAGTCTCCAAGAGCCGGCCGACGTTCTCGATCTCGGTTAGAACCTGCCTGCACCGGTCGCAACGGGCCAGGTGACGCTCGACCTTGGCCTTTCGGACGGAGTCGATCTCACCGTCCAAAAAGCTTTGCAGCCGTTTCTGGATTCTTCTGCACCCCATCCGGGAAATCCTCCTTCCAATCCTTTGAACACGACGTCCCCCAAAATTCCTGCGGTCCCGATTCGGCGCGGCCCGGACTTTTGGGGGTCTCGTCTCATTGCTCCCCTCGGACGAGATCCCCCAGTGAAGCTCTCAAGCGGTCCATGGCCCGCACGAGCAGGCTCTCCACTGCCCCCAGACTGCACTCCATGTGGTCGGCAATCTCCCGGTACGAAAACCCGTGGTATCGATGGAGAATCAAGGCGAGCCTCTGTCTCGGAGGCAGGCTCAGCACGGCCTGGCGCACCCGGGCGGCCCGCTGTCTTTCGGCCGACTCCTGTGGCGAGCCCCCGGACACGGTGGGGATCGCGGTGCAACTCTGGCCCGCGGCCTCGGACAGGGCCGGATCCGGCTTTGCCATGACAACCGGCTCCCGGGCTCTCCGGCGGGTGTAATTGAGGCAGTGGTTCACCGCCACGCGAAACAACCATGTGGAGAAGCGCGCCCTGGGTTTCCACCGGCCCGCGTTCAGGAAGACCTTGAGAAAAATTTCCTGAGCGAGATCCCGGCTTTCCTGGGCATCGCCGCAATACCGGTAGGCGAGGTTGAGGATCTGCCTCTCGTACCGGTCCACGAGCTTCCGGAACGCCTCCTCATCCCCCCGGGCAATCCCCTCCATCCATCGGACTTCGGGTTCGCTATCCTCGGCCGATCGGTTCGGCACGCCCTCCTCCGCAGAAAAGTCACGAAAGTCACCAGGGAACCGGTCGAGGCGGTACCGAGTCTCGCTCCGTTGACCGAGATCCCCTGCCCATGTCCGGCGCATCCTTTCGCGCGGTTTGCCCGCAGCCTGTGTACAAACAATAACACTCAGGAGACCTCAAATCCTGCGCCGGCCCTCAAGGTGATTTCCGATCAGGCGGCTGAGGCGAGGTCGCCGGAACCGGAACCTGTGCAAGGTAAGACCCGATCCCACGAGGCTGTGTTCCTGGGTTCACGTTCTGGGAGGGTTTTAAAGACCGAGTCCGAACCGGCCCACGATAGGACGGAAAAGGATGTGAGAACAGAGGCCGCAGGGCGGCCGGCCTGAAACGGCGAGGGCGAACACGCGGAGGGCCGCCCTCTGTCGTTGTCGCACACCCGAACAGGTCCCATAGAACGGACCCACGAAGCACGTCTTTCATCGGAACGGAGCGGCTGTCCGGACTCTCCCATGGGTCCAAAGTTTGCAAATCCCTCAAGAAGGCTCTCCAGCGATTCGAACGCATGAGCCCAGCTATCCGTAAAAGGAAGGACTGACCCCTGGATCTTAGGCCTGCCGACGAGATCGACCTCAAGATGCAGGAAAGCCGGGCCCTGGTCACGGGCTGCTACCTGGCTCTCGGGCTCGTGGCTTTCTTCACCGGCACCCTGCCGGGCGAGCCCCTGCAGCTCCTGGCAGCCCTGGCAGGCATGCCGGTTTCCGCGCTCACGGCTCTCCGGCTGCTCCGGAAGGACGGCCTTGCCCGTCGCCACTCCGCACTCGTGACGGCCTCGGGCCTTGTTCTGGACGGTCTCGTGGCCACCTGGGTGATCTACTGGACCGGAGGAGTCGAAAGCCCGTGCCTGCCTTTCTATCTCACAGCGGTTCTTGCCGCCTCGTTCCGCTTTGGCCCCAAAGGGACCGCCGCGTCGAGCCTGCAGGCCGCGGCTGGCTGGGCCCTGGTGGCTGCGATCCATCCCGGCAGCGCCACGAGCCACGCGAGCTGGGGGCTTTTGACCCTTCGGATCGCGATTCCCTTCGCCGCGGCTGGATTCGCCATCCGGGCCTTGCACCGTCAGCAGGACCGGTATCGGAAGGAGAGAGCCGTCAGGCTCGAGCTCGAGCGGGCCCACGAGGAACTCGCCAAGGCCTACAAGAACCTCGGCGAAGCGCAGGATCGCCTTGTTCACGCGGAAAAGCTCGCGACCATCGGCAGGCTGGTGGCCAACGTCGCCCACGAGATCAACAATCCGATCAGCTTCGTATACGGCAACCTCGTCCATCTGGAAAGCTATGTCGGCCGGCTGAAGGAACTTCTCTCCTTCGACGACGCCCTGCCCCTTTCCCCGCAAGACCGGTGCAGGCGAGAGGCTCTCAAGGAGTCGCTGGAATACGCTTATGTGGCCGAGGATCTCGATCGAGCCATCGAAGGATCCCGAAAAGGCGCGGAGCGGATCCGGCGAATCGTCGAAGCCCTGCTGAAAGGAGCAAGGCCCGGCAGGAATACCATCCGCCGAGTCGATCTCGTGGAAATCGTGGAGACCGCTCTTCGCGAAATCGAGAACGCCGCGGCCATCCGGCCCCGGATCGTGCGCGAATACGCCCTGGCCTCTGCATCGATTGAGGGAGATCCAGACGAACTGAGCCAGCTCGTCGAGAATCTCCTCGACAACGCCGCCCACGCGTCCGGCCCGGCAGGCACGATCCGGGTCCGAATCTCCAGGGACAACACACGGCCTGACGGCTCTCCCCATTTGCTGGTGGAGGTTGAGGACGACGGCCCCGGCATCCCGCCGGAGAACCTGAACCGGGTTTTCGAACCCTTTTTCACCACGAAGGAGGCCGGCAGGGGAACCGGCCTCGGTCTTTCCATCGCGTACAGCATCGCCAGACGCCACGGCGGCCAGATCGAGCTCGTGAACAAAATTTCTCAAGGGGCCGTGGCCCGCGTCTCCCTGCCCATGTCAGTTTTGCGGCCATGACGGAGTATGGCCATTTTGGGCGGACGTTCGCCGCGCGGGGTGTGGACAAGTTCTGCGGTCAGCCTATATACTTACAATCTTTTCTTGTCCCGGGTCGGGCCAGTCGGAGACCAAAACATTTGAAAAACATCGACCTCCACATTCACACGACCGCTTCGGACGGCACGCTCAGCCCCTCGCAGGTGGTTGCGGAAGCCCGGCGGGCCGGCCTGGCCGTGATCTCCGTTACAGATCACGACACCACGGCCGGACTCGAGGAAGCCACCGTAGCCTCCCGCGAGGCCGGAATCGAGTTCATCCCCGGCGTGGAGATCAGCGCGACTCACCCCATCGCTGAAGCGCACATTCTCGGCTACTGGGTGGATTTCAAGAGCCGGGCTTTGGCCCAGTTCCTCTCGAGCCCCCTGTCCACCCGTACAGCCCGCATCGCCGAGATGTGCAAGAAACTCGGCGAGCTCGGCATGCCGGTGGATCCTGAGGAAGTCTTCAGAGAAGCGGCCGACGCCGAAGCCGTGGGGAGGCCCCACGTCGCCAGGGTCATGCTCCGCAAAGGCTACGTCAAGCACATGGACGAAGCCTTCGATCGTTTCCTGGGGGAAGGCAGACCGGCCCACGTCAAGCGCTTCAAGAACACGACCGCCGACACCATCCGGATGATTCATGCATGCGGCGGGATTTCGGTCATCGCCCACCCGGGCCTTATCCGGGACCAGGCCCTGATCGACGCGCTCATCGAAGAAGGCGTCATGGGAATCGAGGTATACTGCCACGAGCACAAGAAAACCCAGGCTTCCCGGTTCGTCCGGCTTGCCAAGGAGCGCGGCCTTCTCATCACGGGCGGGTCCGATTATCACGGTGCCATGCTGGACAAGCCCTTCCGCCTGGGAGATCTCCGGGTTCCTTACGAATGCTATGAGCGACTCCTGGAAGCCCGCCTGCGCCTCAAGGCCGGGTCCTAGGCTCCCACCAGGGCCCGATAGGCCTTCTCGATCCGATCCCAGTTCTCCTCCCGGTCCATGGCCCAGTAGCGTCCCATGATCGTGACCACCTCGCCGAGCCCGAGCTCCCGGGCCCTGTCCTCGACCTTCCCCACATAGATGGCCCCGCTCTCCGGCCTCTCCCCCCTTCTTCCCAAGAGCCCGTGGATATACACCTCCCGGACCCCTTCCCGTCTGGCCATCTCCATGAGGGCCAAAAGGTAGTCCAAGGGCCCGTGGGAACTGTAAAAGGAGACGATGCCCAGAAGGTGGAGGGCGCAACCCGCGTTCTTTGCCGGCTCCATGGCCCAGCGGAAGACGGGATTTTCGAAAAAAGAGCCCGTGCGGATCGCCTCGTCGATCCGGACCCGGTCCGATGGGACCACCCTGCCCGCGCCGATGTGAAGATGTCCGCACTCGGAGTTGCCCACACTGCCCGCCGGCATGCCCACGGCCAGGCCGGAAGCCTCCAGGCAGGTCCACGGACAGGACCTGAGCAAGCGATCCATGAACGGGGTCGGGGTCTGGGCGATGAGATTTCCCTCGGTCCGATCCTGGTGCCCCCAGCCGTCCAAAAGGAGCAACAGAATCCTCGGCCGGCCCTCTGCCCCGTCCCGGCCTCGTCGGGCCGCTCCGCCCAAAAGCGGTTCAGGATCTTGTTCGATCAGGCTCCGGCCCGTCATTTCCTGCGGCGCAGGAAGCCCGAGCAGGTCGAGAACCGTCGGCGCCACGTCCACGAGGCTCCCGCCGCTCCTGAGCCGCAACGGTTCCCATCCTTCTGGCAGGACCAGGATGAAGGGCACCGGGCTGTCGCTGTGGCCTGTATCCACGGCCCCGTCCGGGTAGAAGCGCTTTTCGACCGTGCCGTGGTCGGCCGTAACCATCGTGATCCAGCCGAGCCTGCGCGCCTCCTCGATGACCCGGCCGGCCTGGTAATCCACGGTCTGGATCGCCCGCCGAACCGGCTCGTCCCGTTCGGTGTGTCCCACCACGTCCACGTTTGCGAAATTGCCCAGGACGAAATCGTGCCGTCCCCTTCTCAACCCATCCAGAAGGGCATCGGCAACGGCAGCGGCGTTCATCTCGGGCAGCTCGTCGAAGTTGCGGACCGATTTGTCCGAAGGCACGACGACGCGCTCCTCGAGAGGAAACGGCTCGGTCCTCTTGCCGTTGAGGAAGAAGGAGACGTGAATCGCCTTCTCCGACTCCACCACGCGCAGCTGGCGGACACCGTGGCTGCTCAGAACCTCGCCCAGGGTGTTCTCCACGCGGCCAATGGGCGGGAACGCGACCCGCACCGGCAGCCCCTTCTCGTACTCGATCATAGTCGCCATCCGGCCTGGAAGAGCGTCGGGCCGGCCGAAGTGCGGAAAAGCCGGGTCTGCCAGGGCCCGAGTGAGCTCGAACTCCCGCTCGCCCCGGATGTTGTAGAAAATCACGCTGTCGCCCCGGCGAATCCTACCCCTGGGCGCTCCGGTCGGACCCACGGCCACCATGGGCTCCATAAGTTCGTCCTCTTCCCCCCTGGCATAAGCCTGCCGAACCGCGTCGGAAAAGGGGGTTCCGGGTTGGACTTCGCGAAACGCTCTTCGGTCTCCCATGGGTGGATACTCCTTTCCGGGGCTCCGGGCTCAACCGGGATCTTTTCGGCACATCAAGAAGCAAAGGGGGTCAGGCGATGCGGCAGTGGAGCGCTTCCGTTCACCCCGCGCCCTGCATCTTTTCCGCGTCGTTGCCAAGCCGCCCGAGTCCCTCCCTGGCAGCCCGGTTCGAGGGATCGGACTCGAGGGCCTTGCGATAGGCCTTGCGCGCCTCGTCGGGCGAGCCGAGCTTTTCCCAGCAGAGCCCTTTGCGGGCGTAGACCTCTCCGAGCCAGTAGCGATGACCCCTGAAGTGAATCTCGGCCTTGTCGAGAAAGACCAGAGCCTGGCGGGGATCGCCCTGGCGGACCCGCACATCGGCCAGGTAGAGGTAACTGAAAGGGTTTGCCGGATCCAGACCCAGGGCTCTTTCCAGAAGATCCTCTGCCGCGGCCATGTCCCCCTTCTGCAGGGCCGCACGACCCTCGGCGGCGGATCGAAAGGACGCGACTCGCTGCGGCGGCGCTTCGGGCGGCGGACGGCTCACGTCAAAGGTGCCGCGGTCCGCCAGGGCGAGCCGCTCCGCTTCGTCTCGGCCAGCCAATTGCTTGGAGGGGCCGGCTCCGCAGCCGGCCAAGCCGAGAAGGACCGTTCCCGCTGCCAGCAGCATGAGGGAAAACAGAGCCGGAATCGCGCCGCGCCGTGTTATGGCCATGGATCAGATCACGCTGGGGGAAGGGGGAACCCCGTTTGAGCCCCCCTTCGGCCTGCTCAGGAAGAAGCGGGCTCCAGGGCGGCCGCGATGGCCTCGGAGATATTGTCCACGAGGATAAATTCCATTTCCCCTCGAACCGAAGGCGGCAGGTCCTCGAGGTCCTTTGCGTTGAGTTTGGGCAGAATCACCTTCCGGATCCCGGCCCTGCGGGCGGCAAGCACTTTTTCCTTGATCCCGCCTACCGGGAGCACCTTGCCCCGCAGGGTGATCTCGCCGGTCATGGCCACATCCGAGCGGACCTTTCGATCGGTCAGAAGGCTCGCCAGAGCCACGACCATGGTGACCCCTGCGGAAGGGCCGTCTTTGCGGATCGCCCCCGCCGGAACGTGCAGATGCACGTCCGTGCCCTCGAAGAACTTTTTGGGAATTCCCAAATCCGAGGCTTTGGAGCGCACATAGCTCATGGCGGCCTGGGCGCTCTCCTTCATCACGTCGCCGAGCTGTCCGGTCAGGATGAGATCCTTCTTGCCCTCCATCCGGGTGGCCTCGACAAAGAGAATGTCTCCTCCGGTGGGCGTCCAGGCCAGACCGGTGGCAATACCGGGAGCCGTGATCCGCTCGGCGACCTCCGAGAAGAACCGCTGAGGGCCGAGATATTCCTTTAGGTCCTCCGGCCCCACCCGGGTCGGTTCGGTCCTGCCCTCGGCGACCCTTCTCGCAACGCCCCTGCAAACCGAGGCGATCTCCCGCTCCAGGTTCCGCACGCCCGCCTCGCGGGTGTAGTCCCGGATGATCCGCAGCAGGCCTTCGTCCGTCACGTCCAACAGCTCTGCCGAAAGGCCGTTCTCCTTGAGCTGCTTGGGCAGGAGATAGTTCCGGGCGATGAGCATCTTCTCTTCGTCCGTGTACCCGGGCAGTTCCAACACCTCCATTCGGTCCCGCAGAGCGGGTGGAATGGTGTCAAGCACGTTGGCCGTCGTGATGAAAAACACACGGGAAAGATCGAGCGGCACCTCCAAGTAATGATCGGAGAAGCTGAAGTTCTGTTCCGGGTCCAGGACCTCCAGCAAAGCCGAAGACGGGTCTCCGCGGAAGTCGGAGCCCACCTTGTCGATCTCGTCCAGCATGAAGACCGGGTTGTTCGTGCCGACCTTGCGCAGGCCCTGGACGATACGGCCGGGCAGGGCGCCGACGTAGGTTCTGCGGTGGCCCCGGATTTCGGCTTCGTCTCGCACGCCGCCCAGGGAGATCCGATGAAACTTCCGGCCCATGGCCCTGGCGATCGATCTGCCCAAAGACGTCTTGCCCACACCCGGCGGGCCGACGAAGCAGAGGATCGGCCCTTTCATGTCCTCCTTGAGCTTGCGCACCGCCAGGTACTCCAGGATCCGCTTCTTGACCTTTTCCAGGTCGTAATGATCCGCGTCCAGAACAGCCGCGGCTTCCTGGATATCGAGCCGGTCCTCGGTGGCCTTGGACCAGGGCATCTCGATCAGCCAGTCCAGATACGTCCGGGAGACCGAATATTCGGGGGCGGCCGGGTTCATCATGCTCAACCGGTCCACCTCTTTCTGAGCGACCTTTTCCACCTCGGGCGGCATCTTGGCTTCGGCGATCTTGGAACGAAGCGTCTCGATCTCAACGCTTTTTTCGTCCTTCTGGCCGAGTTCCTCCTGGATCTTCTTGAGCTGCTTCTGAAGGATGTACTTCCTCTGTTCCTCGCTGGTCTCGCTTTCGATCTCTTCCTGAATCTTCTTGTTGATCTCGCCCCTCTGGATTTCGCGGTTGACGAAAACCATCACCTTGCGGATCCGCTCCCGCAGGTTGAGTTCCTCCAGGAGGCTTTGATGTTCCTCGAGGTTCAGAGGCAGGTTTGCGCCCACCAAGTCCGCAAGCCTCCCGGGCTCCTGGATACTCATGGCGGTCATGAGCAGCTGGGGCGGGAAGTTCGGAATCAGCTCCGCCAGACGCTGGAACATCTGCTTGAGGCTGTTCTGGAAAGCCTCCATCTCCGGATCCTGGGAGGCCTCATCCTCAAGCCGGGTGACCCGAGCGACGATGTAGGGCTCAGTCCTGAGAAAGGTCTCAATCCGGATCCGCGCCACTCCCTGAACGAGGAAGCTCATGCCGCCCGTGGGCAGTTTCATCATCTTGAGCACCTTGGCGGCCGTACCGACACGGTAAAGACTGTCCGGCGTAGGCTCCTCCTCCGGTTTCTGGCGGCTGGCCGCCACGCCGATGAGCCGGTCGGCGACCACGGCTTCGTCCACGAGCTTGACGTAGTTTTCCTGTGCCACCATGAGGGGCACAACGATCCGGGGATAGAGAACCACGCCGGACAAGGGCAGGATGGAGAGTTCGTCCGGCACCTGGATCTCGTCTTTTTCCTCCCGCGGGCCCGGCGCCCGGAACAGGTCGCCCTGCAGATCCATGTTCCCCCCCTCTTTCTTTCAGCCTTCCTCGTACACCACGACGATCCGCTTCAACTCGTCCGACCTCTTCTTGGGAAGAGTGATTTCAAGGAACCCGTTCCGGAACTCGGCCTGGATCTCCTCGACCTTCAAGTCCTTGGGGATCCGGAAGAATTTTTCAAAAGGGCCGTAAGCGATTTCCATCCGGTGGAAGCACCTGGCTTCGGGCAGGGCCTTGCGGTTGCGCGTTCCGGAGATCTGGAGAATGTCCTCATGGCACACCACCCGGACATCCTCTTTCTCCACGCCGGCCAGCTCCATGAGAATCACCACGTGATTCTCGGTCTCCACGATGTCGGTGTTTGGGGTCCACGTGCTCCTGCCGACAAAGCGCTGCTCGCCGAAAGGATCGTAGCAGCATTCCCTGCTCTGCCCGCTCCAGAGTTGCATTTGAATGATTCTCGGGACCAGTTCCATGGCCTGTCCTCCAAAAGTGCATTGCTCTTTTATACCCCACCCGGACCCGGCGAGTCCAGCGCAACGGCCGCAGAGCCGGAGGCTTCCTCAAAGGGGCGCCTTCACCGGAACAGGTCCAACAACCTGTGGAAAATTCCCTTTCCCCTGCCGGGTCGGGCCCCGACAGGCTCGGCATGTTCCGAGCCTGGGTGAAGGGGGCAGACCTGGACAGGCGCTGTGCCTTCCAGGTACGCCTCGTCGATCGTGTCCGGGCAGTTCTCCGTGGCAAGCAGTCCGTTCAGGCGGTCTACCTTCCGGAACTCCACTCCCGGCGGAACGGCGAAGTCCTCCCCTTCCGCGCCCGCCAGCGCGGCCTTCATGAACTCTGTCCAGATCGGCAGCGCCGCTTCGGCCCCGGAAAGACCCAGGCTGCGCGGTTTGTCGAAGCCCACCCAGACCACGCTCGCGAGCCGAGGCGTATATCCGGCGAACCACGCGTCGTTGAAGTCGTTCGTGGTGCCGGTCTTTCCGGCCGCAGGGAACGAGAGTTCGTCCGCAGCGGACCGGGCCGTGCCGCGCTGGATGACGCCCTTGAGCAGGTTCGTGAGGAGGAAACAGGCCTGGGGGGAAGCGACCCGCCGAATCTCGATCGGGTTCCGTTCGATCGTCTTGCCGTCCTTGTCCAGGATCTTGCGGACAGCCATGGGCGTGGACCGCACCCCATGGTTGGCCAAGGCGGCGTAGACCGAAACCATCTCGAGAGGCGAGGCCTCGAACACCCCCAGAGCGATTGACGGCACCGAAGCCCGAGGCATCTGGAGCCCCAGCAGAGCCGCTTTCTCGAGGACGTTTTCGAGCCCGATCTGCTGGCTCAGCCACACGGTGGCGCAGTTCATGGACTGCTCCAGAGCAGCCCGGAGGGTTACGCTCCCATGGTATTGCTCGTTGAAGTTCCTGGGGCTCCACTTCTTTCCGTCGTAGCGGACTTCGAGAGGCTCGTCCGGAAGGATGCTCGAAGGCGTGAACCGAGGCATCTGACCTCGTGCGCCCTCGAGGGCCGCCAGGTAGACCACCGGCTTGAAAAGGCTCCCGGTCTGGCGGCGGGCGAGCACGGCCCGGTTGAACGCGCTCTTGCCGTAATCCCTTCCGCCCACGAGGGCCCGAATCGCGCCCGTGTGAGGCTCAAGGGCCACCAGAGCGCCTTGCAGCGCGTCCTCGGGCCGCCCGGAGCCGCTCCGAAGCTTCGCCGGATACCGGTCCTCCAGCCTTTTCAGTCCCTGCTGCAAACACCGGGTGGCGGCTCTTTGAAGTTCCACGTCCAGGGTCGTGAAAATCCTCAAGCCCTCGGATGTCAGCATATCGACCGAGTAGTCCTTCTCGAGTTCCTGGACCAGATAGGACACGAAGTACGGAGCCTCGTTGCTCTGGGGATAGTACGAACGAACCTCGACCGGTTTCGCCACGACCTGCCGGTACTGCTCTTCCGTGATCATGCCGAGCTCGCGCATCCGCTCGAGGACCCTGTCTCTGCGCACGCGGGTTCTTTCTTCCCGCCGGTGAGGCGAGTAAACGCCCGGAGCCCGTATGAGCGCAGCCAGCAGGGCGGCTTCCTCCAGGCCGCAGGCGCTCACGGGCTTGCCGAAGTAGAACTGGGCCGCCTCGCCCACGCCGTAAATGCCCTGAGTGCCTCGCTGGCCGAAGTAGACCTCGTTCAAGTACGCTTCGAGGATCTCGTCCTTGGAATACCGTGCCTCCAGAAGCACGGCCATGGCGGCTTCACGCACTTTCCTGGACCAGGTCCTCTCGTTCGTCAGGAAAAGGTTCTTGACGAGCTGCTGCGTGAGGGTGCTGCCCCCTTCGACCACCCTTCCGGCCCTGAAATTGGCCCAAGCGGCCCGAAAGACCGCGATCGGATCCAAGCCGAAATGCCGATAGAACCTTTGGTCCTCTATCGCGATCACGGCTTGCCGGAGCGTCTCGGGGACCTCGTCGATCTTGACGATTCGCCGCTCCTCCCAGACCTGCTCGAAAAGACCGGTGACAAGTTCGGGTTCAAGGTCGACCGAGTCAAGTTCGCCCGCCGGACTGGAAAGCCGCTCGATCCGGCGGACCCGGCCGTCCGCCACCTCCAGCCTGACCGGAAACCCCTCGAACGGCCCTTGCGGATAAAGGAAGTCGTGCAGGTAGATCTCCAGGACATTCTTGCCGGCGCGATACTCGCCTTGTCGAAGGGCCTTGCCCGCGGCCGGCTGGTACCCAAGCCTGGCGAGCCTTTCCATCAGGTGGGCCCCCTCGAGGGAAAGGCCTGGATAAAGAGGAAACACGTCGGAGTAGATTTTCGACGGCAGCCGCCACTTCCGGCCTTCGAGACGCTCGACGATCTGCCGATCCAGCCGAAAGGCGGCCACCGCAGCCCACGCGCATCCTGCGGCGAGCAGCGCAAGCAGGCCCCAACGGAACAATCGGGACGCCCCCGAAAAGGATCGCTTCGCCGCGCCTCCGGCCCTACCGTCTCCCTTGTTGCGGCCGGAGGAAGATGATTCGGAGGACTTCCGGGCAGAACGGGTCCGGCGGCCGGTGTTCCTGCGCCTGAAAAGACGCGAAGTCCAACGGGATCGTGTTCGGGGATGGATCTTCCGACGTCCGCCGCTTTTCAACGGGACCGGGCCTTGTCGTTCTGTCCGTCTCCGGCCTTGAGCAGCTTGAGCTTGTCCTGGGCCAGCTTCACTTGGGGCGACTGCGGGTAATCCCGGATGAGCTTTTCCAGAGCGGCCTGGGCTCCCTTCTTCTCCCCGAGCTGCGCCAGGGAAAAGCCGATCTTCAGGAGGGCGTCTGGAGCCTTCGGACCTTTCGGGCTCTTTTCGAGGAGTTTTTGGTAGACGACGATGGCTCTTTCGTAATCGCCGGTCTGATAGTAGGTTTCCCCGATCCAGAATCTCGCGTTGTCCGTGAGATTCGACTTGGGGTACCGCTCCAGGAACTGCTCGAAAGCGGCCCGGGCCGCCTCGTACTTCTTTGCTCGATACAGGTTGTAGGCGAGGTTGTAAGATTCTTCAGCCGTGAGAGGCTTGGGTGGGGGCGGAGGCTCGGGCGGGGCGAGGGCAGCGAGGCCGCTTTGCTCGGGCGGAACCAGGGGCTGAGATTCCATTTGTGCGCTCTGGGGAGCCCCGGTTGCGCTTTCCGGCGAGAGGGCGGCACCCTCGGGCACGGCTCCCTCGGACCCTTGAGGCGGAGGCGGGGACGGAGCAGCTTCGGGAGCAGGCTGCACCGCGGGAACCCCTGCAGGGGGAACCGCCTGGAACGGCGCGGGTTGAGCGGCTGGCGGCGGCCCCTGGGGCGCAGGGGCGACAGGCATTGCCGGCACGACAGGCGCGGCACCCCTTTTGGAGGCCTCCCCTTTCTTTTTCATCCCAAAAAACTCTTCGATCCTGGCCACCCGGGATTCCATGTCCTGCAGGCGGGTCAGGACCTGGTTCATCTGCATGGCCAGAGACTGCTCCATGGCCTGTCGATCTTTTATTTCAGAATTTCTCTGGTAGGAAAAAGAGGACACCTCGCCCCGAAGCTGCTGCATCTCGGAACGCAAATCGAGAAGATCGGCCTTGATGTCGGCCTGATCCGTCCGGATGCTTCCGCGCGAAGCCATCAACTCTTCGCGGGCTTTCGCGAGCCCTGTCTCGAGCTGCGCGACCTTGAGCTCCAGGGTACTGACTTTCTCCTGCTCGGCCAGAAACTGGCCCTTGGTCACGCATCCGACCATCAGGAAGGAAACGAGGACGAAAGCAGCACTCACGCTGCGAGGCGCCATGGCAGGCCTCTGGCGGAAAGGCGGGAAAGAAGAACGACCCGCAGCCGCAGGGGGCCCTCCGGGGCCCCCTGTTTGCCGGGTCCTGACCGCGGGCGTGCGGTTCTACATACCCTGGATCACGGTATGGGCCCTGCGGTTCTTCGCCCAGGCCTCTTCGTTGTGTCCGGGATCAACCGGCCGCTCTTCGCCGTAGCTGATCGTGCTGATCGAATCCGCGGACATGCCGAGGCTCACGTAGTACGCTTTCGCCGCGTCGGCCCTGCGCTGGCCCAGAGCAAGGTTGTACTCGACCGTTCCGCGCTCGTCGCAGTGACCTTCCACCAGGATCTGCACCTTCTCGCCGAGGCCGGAGAGCACCTGATAGTTGGCCTTGAGAGCCTCGCGGGCATCGGGCCGGATGTTGTACTTGTCAAAATCAAAGTACGCATCCTTCAGGGCGCTCTGCGCTTCCTCGAGAGCCGAAGGGCCTTTCACGGCAGGCTCGGCAGCCTCTGGCATCGGGGCAGGCTTGGGCGCCTCGTAGGCCGGCTGGGTCACCTCTTGCTCAGGCACGGCCGCCTTCTTGGCGCAGGAGACAACCCCTGTGCACAAGAGTGCCACACAGACCAAACTCAGCAACGCCAGCATCCCTTTCCTTTCTGACATCTCCCTCCTCCTTCGCCCTTTCCAAGGGCTACCATGAGTGAACACCCACTTCCTGCCCCCTGGCAGGAAGCATTTCCCACGACTCGAGACCTGTCGAATTGAGTTAGTCTAGCACATGATTTTTGAAATCACAAGCATCCTGTAAACACGTTTTTTCCACCCTCGGCTTCTCTCATTCCGTGGGCCGAGGAGACCACGCCGGGTCTGAATCGTCCTGGCTCTCCCACGTGATCCGGCGTCTTCCAGAGCCGTCGATTCGAACGAGATAGATGTCCTGGTTGCCCGCCTGGTTGGAACTGAAAGCAAGAAGCCTTCCGTTCGGCGACCAGCTCGGGCTCATGGCATCTCCGGGACCGTATGTGACCTGCGTCCGATCCGTGCCGTCCGGCCGTATGCGAAAGATCTGAAACTCTCCATCCACCCGGCTGGAAAAAGCGATCCAGTCGCCCCGGGGAGACCAATCCGGATCTCCACTGTAGTTCCCCTCAAAAGTCAGTCTCCGAGCCTGACGGGTCTCGACATCCAAGATGTACAGGTCCGGATGCCCAGCCCGGTCAGAAACAAAGACCATCTGCTTGCCGTCCGGGGACCAGGAAGGAGAAACATCCAGGCCCCAGTCGTTCGTAAGCCTCTCCGAAGCCCCTCCGCCGCCCCAAGGCGTTCGGAACAGCTCGGAGTTTCCCTCGACGGAGGCAGAAAAAGCGATCCACTTCCCGTCCGGCGACCAGGCCGCTCCGGAGCACAGGCGGTAAAAGGTGCCGCAGATCCTCCGAAGCTCGGACCCTCCTGCGAGGTCCAGCACGTAAACCGAAGGGTGGGACTTGAAAAAAGAGGTGAAAGCCAGACGCCGCCCGTCCGGCGACCAGCAGGGGGACACGCAGATCGACTTCAGGCTGGTAATCCGCCTGGCCCCGTACCCGTCAAAGTCCATCACGTAAAGTTCCTTTGCCCCGGTCGCCCTTGACACATAGGCGATGCGCGTGTCGAAGACGCCCGGAACGCCTGTAAGCTCTTTCTCGATCTCGTTGGCGAACCTGTGCGCCACGGCCCGAAAGGCCGAAATCGCCGCGCGGTATTTCTTCCAGGTCAACAGCTTGCTCGTCAGCACGTCCAGAAGCTGGGCTTCGAAGACCACCTGATCCCCCTCGCAACGGGTCCGATAGAGAACGAGAGATTCGGCACCGATCAGAGCCCAGGCCCGGAAATCCACGCCGTCCGGATGAAACTTCACGTCCTTCGACTCGAGAAGATACGACTCCGGAGGCAGAATCTGAAAGTAACCCGAAATGTCGAGGTCCTGGAGGAGCACCTTGGCGATCTTGCCCGAAAGAGCCGGATCTCGGCAGGAGCCTCCCTCGGTTTCGGGATCCACTTCGGCCACCGCCATGGGCAGACTGCGAAACCCCGGTGAACCGATATCGATGTACGTCTTCCCTTCCAGAGGGGCCGGCAGAGAAGCCGCAGCCAGAAACGCCAGAACGACCCACAGGCACGCGCGCTTTTTCATTTCCACCCTGCTCTCACCACGGCGATTGCGCAACCGGCGAAGAATGAAACCGCAAACCCAGCTCGAAGTTCTCCTTGGTCAGGCCCACCGGAGGCGGCGGGAAGGGATCGGACTTGAAAATCGCCCTCATGACCGACTGGTCGAAGTAGGGGTTTCCGGAAGATTGTTCGATGTAACTCGTCTGGACCCTGCCGTCCGGAAGGAGCACCAGGGATACGACTGTCATGAGAGATTCCCGCCTGGGGTCGAAGTTCTGGGGAGGGATCCAGTTCTGGCGGACCCTCCGCTCCACCTCGTCGTAGTAGGCGTTGAAGGCCAGCTCGGCCTGTCTGTCCTCCCATCCCGAACCTCTGGAAGATCTTGCCCCGGCGCCCACCGCTCCGCCACGGGAGGCGACCTTCTTCTGGATCTTGGAAAGAATCTCGTCCAAGGTTTCTTCCGGAGCCGTCTGCTTTTCGGCCGAAGCGTTCTGGTCCGGGCTTTTCTCCTTTGCCGCCGTCTTGACAGGCTCCGGAGGCGGAGCTTTCTGCTTCTCCTTGTCCAGAGCCGGAGCGGTCTTGGTCGGCTCCTCTTTGGCCTTCTTTTCCGGAACCTGGACCTCGGGTTTCTTCGGTTCGGGCTTCGGCTCGGGCTTCTCTACCGGAGGCGAAGGCTGCGCACTTTCGGCTTTTTCCTGGGCCCCCTTCTGTTTGCCCTCGATCTCCTCCATCCCCACGAGGCGCACCGAATACTGGGGCCGGTAGATCGTCTTGGGCCCGCCCCAGCCGGACAGGGAAGCGGCTCCCCAGAAGATCAACAAGTGCAGGAGCGCGGACACCCCTATGCACTTGCGCAGATCCCACTTCATGAATAGCCCCATTCCCTTCCGTCGCTCCGGCGGCCAAGCGACGCCTCCTCCGTTGGTCAAGGGCAAGGATCCGGGCGCTCACGAGGCTGCTACTCGGGCGACTCTGTGATCAGGCCCATTCGGTCGATTCCGGACTCCCGAACCACGGACATCACTTTCACGACGAACCCGTAAGGGACGCTCTGGTCCGCGTTGAGAAAGATTTCTTTTTCCTTTTTCCCTTGATAGATCGCCTTGAGTTTCGGGCCCAGATCCTTCAGGGCGACCTTGTAACGGTCGACGAAAATCGTGCGGTCTTTCTGGATGCTTAAGACCACCTGTTCCTGAGGGATCTCCAGGGCCTGACGGCTCGGCTCCGGAAGATCGACCTGCACACCGTACTGGAGCAAAGGGGCGGTCACCATGAAGATCACCAGCAAGACCAGCATGACGTCCACAAAAGGCGTCACGTTGATCTCGCTCAGCGGCCTGCCCCTGTCCGCAGCGGTCTGCATTGCCATTTCCTTTGTGACCCTCCCCGCGGCCCCCGAGCAAGGACCCGTCCCAGAACCGGTCAGGCTCCCTTGCGCAAGTGCCGTTCGATGATATTGACCAGGTCGGCGGAGAAATTCTCCATGTCGGCCGTCAGAACCCGGATCCTGGACAAAAAGAAGTTGTAAGCGACCACAGCCGGAATGGCCGCGAACAGACCGACAGCGGTGGCGATCAGAGCTTCCGCGATGCCAGGGGCAACGGTAGCCAGGTTGGCCGAGCCCGTCATGCCGATGTTTCGGAACGCCGTCATGATTCCCCAAACGGTTCCGAAAAGCCCGATGAACGGAGCCGTGGAACCCGTGGAGGCGAGAAACGTCAGATATCGCTCGAGTTCCGTCACGGCCCGGGTCTGGGCCATCCGCATGGCCCGGCTGACGTTCTCGATGCCACCGGGCTTTGTGGCGACGACCGCGTCGCCTCCTGAGGAGCGGGGCGATCCGCCTCCGGAGGGGGACAAGAGCCTGGAAAGTTCCTTGTAGCCCTCTTCAAAGACCTCAAGCAAAGGGCTTCTCGGCACACTCCGGCACGCATGGTAAAGCTCAGAGAGGCTGGAAGCTCTTGTGAAAAGCGTGAGAAATTGCTGGGAAGCCTTGTCGGCCCTTCGCAGAACCAGGGACTTGTACAAGATGATGCCCCAGCAGGTCACCGAAAGAACGAGCAAAAGCAGCAAAACGAGCTTGACCGTGGGCCCGGCTTGGACCAGGGTCTCCAAGAGCAGGCTGCTGCTGCGAAACGCCGGTGCGGATCCTTCCTGGACCGTTTGCGCCTGGGCAGCCAATGCCGGAATCGCGGGTCCTGCGACGATCGCAAGCGTGGACATGTCTGAAGGCCTCCCTGTCGGGCCCCTCCCGAAGAAGAGCCAAACCATTTGACAAACGGGCAGTTTGTTTGTTCCCGCTAAAGTTACCGTTTCCTCTGCGGGTTCCTCGGAGTTCATGGGAGTGGATAAAGCGGCTTGGGAGCTTCGTTCCCTCGTGCAAGGGTCCGTCTCCCGTGCGCGAAGCGGCACCCTGGACTTGCGGGACGATTTCGGCTATCTTTCTTGGTTTATTTGGCCCCCGGAATGGGCTATAATCCAAGGTGCCCCGGCGATCTTGACCGCAACTGGGCGCTGATTCTTCGCTTTTTCCCAAACAAACGGCAGAAATACGCCATGTTCGACCAACTGTCTGAAAAACTTGCCCTCATCTTCAAGAAAGTCAAGGGGCACGGAAAACTCAGCGAGCGAAACATCCAGGAAGCTCTGCGGGAAGTAAGGATAGCGCTTCTGGAAGCGGATGTAAACTACAAAGTGGTAAAAGAATTTACAGAAGCCGTCAAAGCCAGGAGCCTGGGCGCAGAAGTCCTGCAGAGCCTGACGCCGGGCCAGCAGTTCATCAAGATCGTGCACCAGGAGCTCATACGGACCATGGGGTCTGAAAGCGCCGATCTCAGGCTGGGCGGCAGGAAGCCTGCCTCCATCGTGCTGGTCGGCCTCCACGGGTGCGGCAAGACGACCACCGCGGCCAAGCTGGCCGTTTGGCTCCGCGGCAAGAACCGCCTGCCCTATCTCGTGCCCGCGGACGTGTACAGGCCAGCCGCCATCGAACAGCTCGTCAGCCTGGGCCGGCAGATCGGCGTGCCTGTCCATCCTTCCCGCCAGGACCAGGACCCCGTGGAGATCTGTCTTGAGGCCCGCAAGGACTGCCTGGCCCAGGGCCGGGACACCCTGATCGTGGATACCGCAGGCCGGCTTCACATCGACGACGACCTGATGAACGAGCTCCAGAGAATCCGCAAGGCCCTGGAGCCCGACGAAGTCCTTCTCGTGGCCGACGCCATGACCGGGCAGGAGGCGGTGAACATCGCCTCCCGCTTCAACGAGCTTCTCGACCTGGACGGCGTGATCCTGACCAAAACGGACGGTGATGCCCGGGGAGGCGCGGCCCTGTCCATCAAGGCGGTCACGGGCAAGCCCATCAAGTTCGCGGGCACCGGCGAGAAGCCAGACGCCCTGGAGCGATTCCACCCGGACCGGATGGCCTCCAGGATCCTCGGCATGGGAGACGTCCTTTCCCTCATCGAGAAAGCCGAGGCGGCCTTCGACGAAAAGAAAGCCCTCGAACTCGAGGAAAAGCTCCGCAAGGACGCGTTCACCTTGGAGGATTTCCGCGAGCAGATGCGACAGATCCGAAAGATGGGATCCTTGGATCAGATTCTCTCCATGATTCCGGGCTTCCAGAAGATCAAGAACATTCCCGGCATGCAGCCCAACGAGAAGGAACTGGTCAAAATCGAGGCGATCATTGATTCCATGACGCCTCTGGAGCGGCGGGACCACACGATCCTCAACGGCAGCCGCAGGAAGCGAATCGCAAAGGGAAGCGGAACTTCGGTTCAGGACGTCAATCGGCTGATCAAACAATATGTGCAGGCCCGCACCATGATGAAGCGGATTCAGAAAATGGGACCGCGCGGCCTGGGCAGACTCTTCGGCTGACCGCTCGCAGCGGAGCCCACAAGGAGGAACATCCACATGGCTGTCAAGATCCGGTTGCAGAGGCGCGGGGCCCACAAGAAGCCCTTCTATCACATCGTGGTGGCTGACAGCCGCGCCCCGCGAGACGGAAAGTTCATCGAAAAGATCGGGACCTACAACCCCCTGAAAACGCCGGCCGAGATCCGCTTGGAACGGGACCGGTACGAACAATGGATTCGCAAGGGCGCCCAGCCCACGAGCTCGGTGGCCAAGCTCGTGCGCCACGCCTCTGCCGCCGCGTCAGACGCGCCGGCGGAGTAAGGAGCCCGCTTGTTTCGGCCTGCTCTGGAGCCGGGCGGCGACATCGGAGCAGCTGAACAGGAGATCGACTGCGACTGCGGGTGGAAGCCCCGTCGACTGCGGACCGTTGGAGTGGCAGTTCAAAATCCAGTTCCACGGGAAGAGGAGTGAACGCCCATGGCAACACCAGGATCGCAGGACAATATCAAAGACCTTATCGAGTATATCGCCAGGGCGCTGGTCGATCATCCGGATCAGGTGAAGGTAAGCGAAGTCGAGGGGGAAAAGACGTCCGTCATCGAACTCTCCGTGGCCAAGGAGGACCTCGGGAAGGTCATCGGCAAGCAGGGCCGGACGGCCCGGGCCATCCGAACGATCCTGAGCGCCGCATCCACGAAGCTCCGGAAACGATCCGTCCTGGAGATCATCGAGTGACGCCCGGCCGGCCGAGGCGCAACCCGGCCGGTCCGTTCGCGATGAACGAGCCCTCGAGCGACAAGAAGCCATCCGGAGGGGACAGCAAGATCCTCATTGGGAGAGTGCTCAAGCCCAAGGGGACCCGGGGCAGTGTGAAGGTGTTGAGCTACGCGCAGTCCCCGGAGACCTACGAGCGGGCGGGGGTTGTTTACATCCGCTCCGAAGGCTCCTGGCAGCCTCTCGCGACGGAAAAAGTCGAAAAAAGCCGACCCGGCCGGACCCAAACGGTCGTGCTCGCGTTCCGGGGCCGGAATCGGATCGAGGACGTCCTGGATCTTGTCGGAGCGGATCTGTACGTGGACAGGGCCGATCTGCCGCCCCTCGAGGAGGACGAGTATTACTGGCACGACCTGATCGGAATGCACGTTCGGACCGAGGAAGGAGAGAATCTCGGCAGGATCCGAGGGATCTTCAACACGGGCAGCAACGACGTGTACGTCGTGCGCAAAGGCGGCCGGGAAATCCTCCTGCCCGCCTTGCGGGAGGTGATCCGCGAGGTCGATGTCCCAGGCCGCAGGATGACCGTACGCCTGTTGGAAGAGATTTAGGGAGCCCATGATTTACGACATCCTGACCCTGTTCCCCGAGATGTTCGACTCGTTCCTCGAGGCGAGCATCCTGGGGAAGGCCATCGCCCAGGGGACCCTCCAGGTCCGGCGCCACAACATCCGAGACTTCGCCACGGGCCGGCATCGGGTCACGGACGACGCGCCGTACGGCGGCGGATGCGGAATGGTCATGAAGCCCGAGCCCCTGGTCAGGGCCATCGAGTCGGTTCGGGCCCTGGAGGGGCCCCCGGGGTACGTGGTCCTGCTCACGCCGCAGGGGCGGAGGTTCTGCCAGAAGATCGCTGCCGATCTGGCAAGAAAGGAAAGGCTCATCCTGGTCTGCGGCCGGTATGAAGGCGTGGACGAGCGGGTCAGGGAGCTGGCCGTGGACGAAGAGATTTCGATCGGAGATTACGTTCTCTCCGGAGGCGAGGCAGCGGCTCTTGTGGTGCTGGACGCCACGGCGCGGCTGGTCCCGGGCGTGCTCGGCGACGAGCAATCCGTCCGGGAGGAATCCTTTTCCGGGGGACTTCTCGAATACCCTCAGTACACGAGACCCCGTCAGTTCATGGGGTTGGGCGTTCCGGGGGTCCTTCTGTCCGGCGACCATCGCAAGATCGCCCTGTGGCGGCGCCGCAAGTCCCTTGAGAGGACCCTGCTTCGGCGGCCCGATCTCCTCTCCGAAGCGTCCCTGACAGAGGAGGACTGGAAATGCCTCCGAGAAATCGCCGAGCGCTTCGAGAAGGAGCAGGGTTTCCCGGGGCCGCAGGAACGGCTGGCACAACCGCGGCCCGGCAGGGCCGGCGGGGGCGGGCCGACGGCGCCCTGTTCGTGACTCGAGAAGACGAAACCGATGGAAGACAGGTCCGAACTCCATGAGGCCCGAAGCGTCCGCAGGGCTGCTGTACGTGGCATTGATCCATTTTCCGGTTTACGACAAGAACCGGAAGGTCGTGAGAACTTCTCTGACGCCCATCGATCTGCACGACATCGCCCGGGCCTGCCGGACCTACGGCGTGCGGGCTTTCTACGTGGTCACCCCCCTGGCCAGCCAGCGGGAACTGGCCCAGACGATCTGCGACCACTGGACCGAGGGGTACGGCGCCCGATACAACCCCAACCGCAAGGAGGCGCTCGCCCTGGTGCGGATCACGGCAGACCTCGAGGAGACGTTCCGGTCCATCCAGTTCGACTCCGGGTTCCTTCCGGTCACCGTGGCCACCGGAGCCCGCATCACGGACTGGGATCTGGACTGCCCGGGCCTGCGTCGGCTTCTCCGCCAGCCAGAGGGGAAGCCCGTTCTGATGCTTTTCGGCACCGGCTGGGGACTTCTAGCCGAAACCATCCAGAGCGCGGATTACAGGCTGGCTCCCATTCAGGGAACCGGCCGTTACAATCACCTGTCGGTTCGTTCGGCCGTGTCGATTTTCCTGGATCGCATCCAGGGAACCCGGCCCCAGGATCCTCCGGACCCGCCGGATAAGCCTCTGTCCCGCAGATCCGGTCCGTTCACACCCGAAAGCATTCGATAAGGAGAACCCACCCATGAACGTCATCGAACAACTTGAGAAAGAGCACATCCGCGGGGATCTTCCCGAGATCCGGCCCGGAGACACGGTCCGGGCCTACGTGCGGTTCCGAGAAGGCAACAAGGAGCGAGTGCAGCCCTTTGAGGGAGTCGTCATCCGCATCAACCGCAACCTCGCCCGCTCGACCGTCACGATTCGCAAAGTCTCTTACGGCGTGGGAGTCGAGAGAATCCTGCCTCTGCACTCGCCCAACCTTGTCAAGCTCGACGTGATCAAGCACGCCCGGGTCCGCCGGTCCCGCCTTTACTACCTGCGCGAACGCCGCGGCAAGGCCGCCCGGATGAAAGCGGAACGGGCCACGGGCGCCCAGAACCAGAATCAGGGCTGAGCCAAGCCAAGGGCCCTGCGCCCGGCCTGGCCCTTGGGTGAAAAGGGTTACTCGTTGAAGCGTTCCGGAGGCCCTCGGCCGAGGTCGAGTACTGGAGGAGGGCGCGGGTCCCCCCCACAAGCCGCTAAACCGGCGGCGGGCCGCTCCAGGAGGAACCCCGAGGCCCTCTGGGAGTTGGAAGACGACCTTTTCTGGGCCGAGCGGAATCTGGCAGAGCAAGGGTTTTCGCGGATCGCCGGAATCGACGAGGCAGGCCGCGGACCCCTGGCCGGCCCGGTGGTGGCCGCAGCCGTGGTCCTCGACCCGGATACGGCCGGCCGGTTCGAAGGCCTTACGGATTCCAAGCTCCTCACGCCGGCTCAAAGGGAATTCTGGTTCGAGCGCATCTCGGCCTTGGCGCTGGATTTCTCCGTCGCGATGGCAGGCCCTGAGGAAATCGATTCTCTCAACATCCTGGTTGCGACCCGCAGGGCCATGGAAAAAGCCGTCAAGGGCCTCAGGCGGGCTCCGGACTATCTTCTGATCGACGGGATCGTGGCCGTCGAAAGCCCCATCCGCCAGTGGTGTCTCAAGAAGGGCGACCGGCGAAGCCTCTCGATCGCGGCCGCATCGGTTCTGGCAAAGGTCACGCGGGACCGGTTCATGGAAGAGCAGGCCCGCCTCTATCCCCAGTACCATTTCGCCAAGAACAAAGGATACGGGACGCGGGAACACCTGGAAGCGCTGCGCGCGTTCGGCTGCTGTCCCCTTCACCGGAAGACGTTCCGGGGAGTGCGGGAGGTGCTGGGCCGATCCGAGGCCGCACCGGCAGAGGAGCCGTTTCTGCCCGGGGTCCATCCAGGCCGGCCTGCCGAATCTGCCCGCGTCAGGAGCGCGCCCGGCCCGGAGAGCCGAGGTTCTTGAGATGCCCAAGGAACCGCACGGACCGGACAAGGGCAGACGCTTCCGGGGGGAGCGCGCGGAATCCATGGCCGCGCGGTTTCTCGAAAGCAAGGGGTTTGCCATCCTCAGCCGGAACTACAGGACCCGGTTTGGCGAAATCGATATCGTCGCAGAGGAAAAAGGCCAGACCGTTTTTGTCGAAGTTAGAAGTGTCGGCCCACGGACCGGCCACAGCCCGGAGGAAACCATCGGGCCGGCCAAGCAGCGGCGCCTCTGCCGCGCGGCCCTGGCTTATCTGCAGCAAACCGGACTGGAGGCGAGACCGGCCCGATTCGACGTGATCGCGATCGAGGAAGCAGGACCCGGGGTCGGCCCGCGGCTTCGGCATCTTCAAAACGCCTTCGATCTCTGGGAGGACTGAGGTGGCCGACGCGCCTGAGCCCGGAACCCTGTACCTGGTCGCCACTCCCATCGGGAACCTCGAAGACGTGACCCTGCGGGCTCTGCGGGTGCTCAAAGAGGCGGACCTTGTCGCAGCCGAGGACACCCGCCGGACGCGAAGGCTCCTCACCCATTACGGCATCTCGAGCAAGCTCGTCAGCTGCCACGAGCACAACGAGGCCGAGCGGATTCCGGCCCTGCTCGAGGTCCTGCGCTCGGGCAAGAGCGTGGCGCTGGTCTCGGACGCGGGAAGCCCGGCGGTGAGCGACCCCGGAGCGCGTCTGGCCCGGGCCGCGGCAGAGGCAGGACTGCCTGTGACGGCCGTGCCAGGGCCTTCGGCCGTGACCGCGGCGCTGGCGCTGGCCGGATTCCCGGCCGACCGGTTCTCCTTCTACGGCTTCCTGCCCAGGAGCCGGTCCCAGAGACGGGCTCTGCTGGAGCGCGCCGCCGAGGAGACGCATACCGTCATCTTCTTCGAATCCCCCCGGCGGGCCGCCGCCACGGTGGAAGAGATGATCGAGGTGTTCGGCGACCGGGAAGCGGCTCTTTGCAGGGAACTTACGAAACGGTTCGAAGAGGTCCTGCGGGGGACCCTGACCGAGATCCTCGGACGAATCCGGCAGGCCGCGCCTCAAGGAGAGATTTCCCTGGTGGTGGCCGGGAAGCCTCGGGCCTGCCCGGCGAGGCGAGCCTCTCTCGGGAAGCCAGAGCCGCGCCCGGAGATCGGTCGGGAACTCGAACGGTTGAGGGCCGAGGGGCTGAGCCTCAAGGAGGCCGCGCGGGAGTTGGCTGCGGCGCACGGTCTTCCCAGGCGCGAGGTGTACCAGTTGGCGCTGGAGAACAAGGACGGGAAATCCCGTCAGGAGAGGCGCTGAACGTCTGGGCCCCCGGAGCGGCTGAGATCCTTCTCTTCTTCCGGCATTTGAGAAACGGCCCGTCCATGCCGATAAGATGAGGCAAGGAGGCGCGAAGACCCATGGGTTCGCTTCATCTCGTGACCGGCGGTGCGGGTTTCATCGGGTCCCACATCGTGGAAGCTCTTGTCCGTAAGGGCGAGCGCGTGCGGGTCCTCGACGATTTTTCGACGGGCAAACGGGAGAACATCGCTCCTTTCCTGGACCGGATCGACCTTGTGGAAGGAGATCTTGCCGACCTGGAGACGGTCCGCAAGGCCATGAGGGGAGTGGAGTTCGTTTTGCACCAGGGCGCGTTGCCCTCGGTGCCCAAGAGCGTTCAGGACCCGCTGGCCACGAACCGCGCGAACGTGACCGGCACCCTGAACGTGCTCGTGGCCGCCCGGGACGAGGGCGTGCGGCGGGTCGTGTACGCGGCCAGCTCGTCCGCCTACGGGGACAGCCCTTCCCTTCCCAAGGAGGAGAGCATGAAGCCCGAGCCCCTGTCGCCCTATGCGGTCCAGAAGTACACGGGCGAACTCTACTGCCGGAACTTTTTCACCCTTTACGGCCTCGAGACCGTCTCGATTCGGTACTTCAATGTCTTCGGGCCCAGGCAGGACCCGAACTCGCAATACGCGGCCGTGATCCCCCGGTTCGTCACCGCCCTGCGGGACGGCAGACCGCCGGTCATCTACGGCGACGGAGAGCAGTCCCGGGACTTCACTTACGTGGAGAACGTCGTCCAAGCGAATCTTCTGGCCCTCCGGGCGCCGGAGGCGGCGGGCGAGATGATGAACTTCGCCTGCGGCACCCGCTACACCCTCAACGAGCTGTGCCGCATGCTGCAGCAGATTCTCAAGACGAACATCGCGCCCATTCACGAGGCGCCGCGACCCGGCGACGTCCGCCACTCCCAGGCCGACATCCGGAAAAGCCAGCGTCTGCTCGGCTACACGGCCCACGTGTCCTTCGAGGAGGGACTCAGGCGGACCGTAGCGTTCTTCTGCGGCCAGGACAAATGTTCTTGAAAGAAGCCCTGAAAAGCCTTATGCTTGAAAAGAGGGGGCGAACTGGTTTCGACGGGGATCGTTGGGGTTGCGGCTGCATGCCGAGGTGCCATCTCCCTCGTAAAACAGGTGGCAAACTCATAATCGCCAACGATTATGACTACGCCATGGCTGCCTAGAGCAGCCATCGTCCTGCCGGTTCTTTCTTGCGGGGCTGGACAGGGCGCCGATTAGCAAGATAGTCCGGTTTCCTGACGCCTGAGGGGGAATCCGGGCGAAACGCTTCCGCGGGCTGGCTTCCGGATCCCCTGCCTGCCGGGTCGACGGAAGCGAGAACTCAAAGGTGGGCTAAGCATGTAGACGCTGTAATTCCGGGTTTCCGGACGCGGGTTCGATTCCCGCCGCCTCCACCATTTTTTGCCCTTCCATTGCGATTACCCTCACCGCAGCACCTCCAGAACCAAAGAAGTACGGCCGTCCCGGGGAGGGCCATGCTCCGTCATGGCCGCAAGCCGAATCCACGATTCCCACCAAGACGGACGCGACGGAGCGCGTCCCTCCAAAATGGAGGGCCATGCTCTGTCATGGCCGCAGGGATAGGATCCGGTGGTGTCGCAAATCCAAAGACGGACGCGACGGAGCGCGTCCCTCCAGGGGAAAAGGAACCAGATCGCCGATTGACTTGAACAGGCACTCCTCGTAAGTTCGTCTCCCTCGGGAGGCAAGGGTTCAGATGGCGGACAACCGGAAGCGATTCTATGCCGTGGCGGCCGGCCGCAAGCCGGGTATTTATACTCGTTGGTTCGGCCCAGACGGAGCCGAGGAGCAGGTTCGCGGATTCTCCGGAGCCCGCTACAAGGGCTTCGCAACCTTGGCAGAGGCGAAAAAGTGGCTCGAGGGCCTGGCCTCTCCAGGGGTCTCGGAGGAGCAGCGAGACGCCGCGCACCAGCCTCGAGGATCGGAAGAGGCGGCGAAGTCCGCGGAGCGGAACAGCGAAAGGAAATCTCCTCCTTCCCCGGGCAAGGCCGTGCCGTCTCGCAGGCCTAAGGACCGCGCAGCGAGAATCCTCGTTTTCACCGACGGCGGAAGCATCGACAATCCTGGCCCGGGCGGCTACGGCGCCGTGATTCTCAAGGGAGACGACCGCATCGAGATCTCGGGCGGATTCCGCCGGACCACGAACAACCGCATGGAGCTCATGGGCTGCATTGCCGCCTTGAGTCGGATTGAGCCCCCAGGGCAGCGCGTGCTCGTGCGAACCGATTCCCGGTACGTGGTCGACGGCATCACCAAGGGTTGGGCCGCCCGATGGCGCCGGAACGGCTGGATGCGCAATCCTGACGAGCCAGCCGAGAACAGCGATCTCTGGGAAAAGCTCCTCGACCTCGTTGAACGGCACGATGTCCGTTTCGAGTGGATCCGGGGGCATGCCGGCCACGCCGAAAACGAGCGCTGCGACGCCCTTGCCCGGGCCGAAGCCGCAAAGAGAAACCTCCCTCCCGACCCAGGGTACGAAGAGAAGCAGGGACAGCGGCCTCACCGTCCATAACCTTCTATAACGGAGCCGAGAGTCTCCCTTCAGGACCCGGGAATCAACTCCGCCGCCCGGAATGACGATCTCCAGAAGAAGAGATTCTGTTGCGGGCCAGGGGAACCGATGAGAACTCTTCTGCTGATCGCCGTCTTGTCGCTCGGTCCGGCCTTTCCGGCCGCCTTGTTTGCCGCGTCCCTTCCCGACACCGGCCAGACCCAGTCCTACACGGCGATCTTCGGCGAGGATTCGGATTACACCTTCTCTTCTCCCTCCTACACCAAGCTGGACGACCGGGGGAACGAGCTGCCCGACGATGCCGAATCCTGGGCCATGGTGCGGGACAACGTGACCGGACTCGTCTGGGAGGCAAAAACCCAAGACGGCTCTGTCCATGACCGGGACAACCTCTACACTTGGTACGACAGCAACGGGGAAACAAACGGCGGCCACCCGGGAACTCCCTCGCCGCCGGACGACACCGAGTCCTTCCTCCGGGAGCTGAACGAAGCACGGTTCGGAGGGTATTCGGACTGGCGCCTGCCGACGGTCCAGGAGCTCTCTTTCCTCGTTCACCACGACCGGTGGTATCCGGCGGCGGACGAACGATGCTTTCCGCACACGGCTCCATCCATCTACTGGACCGCCACGACCGACGCCTGCGAGCCCGCCCTGGCCTGGGGCGTGGATTTCGGGTACGGCTACGAGGGGACGAACTACAAACTCAACCGGCGGCATGCCCGCGCCGTCCGGGGGGACCGCTTCCCGCCGGAGGCGTCCGCGCCCCTGACAGACAACGGAGACGGCACGGTCACCGACGCTCGCACAGGGCTCATGTGGGCCAAGGCCGGCCCTGAGGCGTCCATGAGATGGGAAGAGGCCCTATCCTACTGCGAGGGGCTTTCTTTCGGCGGCTACACGGACTGGCGGCTCCCAAGCAAGACCGAACTCCGGTCGATCATGGATTTCTCCCGCTGCGACCCGGCCTCGGATCCGGCGTTCTTTCCGGACACGCGCTCGGCCTACTACTGGTCGTCCACGTCGAGCGCCTTCATGCCCCGATACGCCTGGTGCGTCCATTTCGGAAACGGCATCGGGTGCCCCAGCGGCAAGTCGGTCCGAAGGCTCGTGCGGCCCGTGCGGACCGCAGGTCCGGTATCTTCCCGGCAGGCCGGTTTTTCAGGGATCGGCGCGGTGCGGCCTGCTCAGGCCGAGTCTGGCCCGGGCGCTGGCTCGGACAGGACCGCCCCGTTGCGGCCCCAAATCTCCGGTACCCAGACCAGAGGACAGTCGGTCCGCAAAGGCCTGGAACGGATCGGAGAGGGCGCCTTCCCCTGTTTCTCTCCGGACGGGAGCCGGATCGCCTACACCCTCGAGATCGCCAACGAGCACTATGAGGTTTTCACCATGAAGCCGGACGGGACCGACGTCCGGTGCCTGACCTGCGACCAGCCCGCCCTCGCCCACACCCGTTGGAAAGGCCAGGCCTCCTGGCACCCAAGCGGACAGTACCTGGCCTTCACCGCAGAGACGGACCAGTACCCCAGGGATCTCACCGGCGCCTCGACGCGCCCCGGGGTCGGCCGAAACCACGACGTGTGGATCATGCGCAGCGACGGCAGCGGCTTCTGGAAACTGACAGACACTCCGGACAACGGAGGCGTCATCCGGCCGGTCTTTTCCCACAACGGATCCCTGCTGCTTTGGAACGAGGAATACTCTCTCGAGCTTTATCCGGAGGGCAAACCCAGGGATCTGAAAATTCCGGACGATCCTCCGGACACGGCCGGCCACCACGGCTCCTACTGGGGACATCTAAGCATGGTGTACCGCCGCGGCCAGGAGACCGGAGCCTGGCGGATCCGCCTGGCCGAGGTGTCTTTTCCCGCCGGGGAGCCGCTGATCTCAAACGTGCGCTCCCTCGAACCGCCGGACGGGTTCACCCTGATCGAAGCCGCCGGGTTCACGCCTTCGGATCAAGGGATCGTCGCAAGTTACGCGCCCTTGGCCGAAAACCGGGGACAGAGCTTCTGGGGCGACATCTACGTGACGGATCTCAAGGGCCGGCTCGTAAAACGGCTCACTTCGACGCCTTTCGTGCACGACGAGAACCCGGTTTTCTCCCCGGACGGCAGATTCCTTCTCTGGAACAGCACGAACGAACAGACGCCCTCCCGAGGCGAGGAACTTTGGAGCCTTGACCTCGCCACCGGCGCAAAGACCAGACTCACCTATTTCACGGATCCCAGTCATCCCGAATACGATCCCATCGCCGGCCAGATCACCGAGATTTCCTGGGATCCCTCGGGCCGCCGGGCCGTCTTCGGACACGTGAGCCAGCCGGAGCCCGGCACGGCGCACCTCCCCTCGCTGCTCTGGCTGATTTCTTTCTAACTGGCGGCTCTTGAGTCCCGGGCCGATTCCGTCGATACAGATAGAAAGGACACGAACAGACGGAGGAGGCAACTTCTTCTAGCCGGCCCGAAAGCTCGTCCTCCGGCTGGGCCCGCGACGAACGAGACGACCCATGCTCGTCAGGCACTTCATGAGTACCCCGGTGTTCACGGTTTCGGCCAGCGACCGGTGCGCGAGAGTCCTTGGGGAATTCCGTCGAAGGCAGATCCGCCGGGCGCCGGTGCTGGACGGGAACCGCATCGTGGGGCTCGTAAGCGAGCGGGATCTGCTCAGGAGATCGGGCGGGGATCTGGCGGTCCAACCGGCTGGCGCGGCCGAGACGGTGCACCCCGGAGTCGTCGGGGACGTTATGAGTCCCCAGATCCGAACGATCCGGCCGAATGATCATCTCGAGCTGGCCGCCCGGACGATGTTGCAGCACAAGATCAGCTGTCTTCTCGTCGTGGAAGCGCACAAGCTCAAGGGGATCATCACCGAATCGGACATCTTCCGTGCCCTCACGGGAATTCTCTCCTCGGCCGCCGGAAGCCGCATCGTGTTCGAGAAGCCGAGAACCGCTCAGGGCTACGCCGAAGTCATGGAACTGTGCCTCCAGCATCGCTGTCCTGTCCACGCTCTCCTGCGCTGCGAGAGACAGGAAGGGGACGACATCTATTACCTCTGCGTAGCCGGAGGCGACACCGAGTCCCTGATTCAGGACCTCTGGTCGAGCTCGGCTCAGATCCTCTGCGTGGACCGCACAGCAGCGCGGGCACCAGAAGGGGGCAACATCGCGCCCGAAACCCGTCCATTTCCAGGCCGCGCCACGGCCGCAAGCAGCCAGGCCGCGCCGACTCCATTGGCAAAGAACCCCGGAAGCGCGCCTGAGGCGCTAAGGAAGCGTTGAACGAGCCCTGCGGATGGGATCCGAACGAGAATGGGCTGGTGCCAGAATCAGGCCTTTTTGTCCAGGAATAGCCCTCGGTATTTCTCGATCTGAGCCTGGACTCGGGCGAGTTCCTCTGGCGGGATCTTGCGGATCGTCTCTCCGGTCCTGCGGTCGACCAGGTGGATGATGAGTTCGCCTGTTTCGTCGTCCTTTCGGTAGACGACCTGGAGAAAGGCCGGCTCCTTCAGGTCAAGCGCTTCGGCGAGAACATCGGCCGCTTCCTGGCGCTCCTCGTCCTTTTGCGGCGTCTTCTGCCTGGAGTCCCTTTCCTGTCGATCCACAGTGTGAAGGGGCGCCTGCTGGTTTCTTCCCACGGGCTGGACCAACGGGGGGGCGTGGGCTCCTTTGAGATTCTGGACCCACCCCTCAACCGGAACAGGCTGGATTTGGCCGAATTTCGAGTCCATGTCTTCTTCCGACTCGCCTTGTGTCAAGAAGGGCCTTCCGAAACCTGATTCCCCGTACGCTGACCATGCAAAGAGCATGCTCAACATCCTGGCCCCTTTGCACCGGGCGAGGACCCGACAGGAGGTTCCCGGCGTATCCCCGCGGATGCCCGTGCCTTTTCGTACTGTTCAGAGCAGAGACGACCCGCGGGGCGTCCGGAGGCCGGTCCAGTGGTTAGTTACATCCTTGTGGCCTGGAGCCTGTACAGGTTCGAGCTCGCCGCGAAATCCGTAACCGCCTTTCGCTTCTCGAAAGCCCGCAAGAAGTCCTCATGTTCCAGCCCCTTTGTTCCGAAAAATTGTTGAAAGAGTGAGGTGGAAGAAGATGAGAAGAAACTTAGCGTCCGGGCAGGCCCACAAAAACGAGGTCGAGAGCAAACAAAGTCCTTTCAGACGAAGGAGCGCGAAGACCGCTCCTTCGCGGCGCCTCCACGCGGCGCGAACGACCGAGAGACTCTGTTCCATCGACGACCTTCCGATCGGCTTTCTCAGAGTACGCATGGGCCCAGAGCCCAGGTGCGTCCTGGCGAACAGCGCGGCGGCGCGCATGCACGGCTACGGGTCCGCCGAGGAACTTCTCGGCCCATGCCCTCGCTGGGAGGATCTTTTCGCAGACCCGTCCGAAGGCGAGCGTATTGCGCGGAAGGTTTTTTCGTCGGCCGGTGCCGGGCCCTGTGTCCAGGAAGTCGAGTTGCGCCGCAGGGACGGCACGGCATTTTGGGCCTCCCTGCGGATCACGCCGGCCGGGAAGGCCGCAGCCGAAAGAGGCCAGAGGCTTTTCGAAGTGCTCGTCGAGGACCTGAGCGCCCGCAAGAAGGCCGAAGGGGATTTGCGCGAAGCCCTGGCCCGCCTCGAGGACTCCAACCGCCAGCTCGAGGACGCCATCGCGCGGGCGAACCAGCTTGCCTTTGAAGCGGAGCTGGCCAACCAGGCCAAAAGCGGTTTCCTGGCCAACATGAGTCACGAGATCAGAACGCCCATGAACGGCGTCCTGGGCATGATCGGCCTTCTGCTCGAGACCGAGCTTACGCCTGAACAGAGGGACTTCGCAGACACGGTGCGCACATCGGCCGAGGCCCTGCTGGCTCTCATCAACGACATTCTGGATTTCTCCAAAATCGAGGCCGGCAAGATGGATCTCGAGCGGATCGATTTCGACCTGCGCACCTGCGTGGAAGACGCCTGCGAACTCGTGGCCCATAAGGCGCAGGAAAAGGGCCTCGAGCTGGCCATTCTGTTCCATTACGAAGTGCCGACCCGCGTCGTAGGCGACCCGGCGCGGCTGCGCCAAATCCTTCTCAACCTCGTCTCAAACGCGGTCAAGTTCACGGAGAAAGGGGAAATCGTCGTCCGCGTGACCCTCGAGGATTTGCGCGAAGACAAGGAGACGGTCCGGTTCGAGGTCCAGGACACCGGCATCGGCATCCCGGAGGATCGAATCGATTCCCTGTTCCGGCCCTTCACGCAGGTCGATGCGTCGACGACCCGCAAGTACGGCGGGACCGGCCTCGGGCTCGCCATCTGCCGGCAGCTCGTCGAGGCCATGGAGGGCCGGATCGAAGTGAGGAGCCAGCCGGGCAAAGGGTCCACGTTTTCCTTTACCGCGGTCTTTGGCAGGCAGGCTGCCGAGGAGACCGGGACAAGCGAGGCCGCCCAGGAGGTGGAGATTCGGGGGTTGCGGGTGCTGGTCGTGGACGACAGTCCGACGAACCGCAAGATCTTTCGGGAGCAGCTCCGCGCCTGGGGCTGCGAGATGCAGGAGGCGGCCGACGCGCCCCGGGCCCTGGAAATCCTCCGGGAGGCCGCAAGGCGGCAGAGTCCGGTCTCTTTGGCGATCGTCGATTTCCTGATGCCGGGCATGGATTGCCCGGCCTTCGCGCAGGCGGTCCGGTCCGATCCGACCCTCGCGCGGACAGGCCTGGTCCTGGTCACGTCCATTCCCCGACGCGGGGACGGGGCGCGCATGCTCGAGGCCGGATTCGACGCGTATCTGACCAAGCCCGTCAAGCACGCGCAGCTTTTCGACGCCATCGCCACCGTGGTCGGTCTGCGCCGCAGGGATCCGGACGGCAAACCCCGGCAGCTCGTAACGAAGCACTCCCTCAAGGAAGCGGCCCGGAGCCGCTACCGCATCCTGCTCGTGGAGGACAACCTCGTCAACCAGAAGGTCGCGGTGCGGATCCTGGAGAAAGCCGGCTACCGCTGCGACGTCGCGGCCAACGGCCAGGAGGCGGTCGACGCCGTGGCCCGCACCCGCTACGATCTGATCCTCATGGACTGCCAGATGCCGGTCATGGACGGCTACGAGGCAACGCGGCAAATCCGCGCCTCCGAGTCAGGGGGCGCCACCAGGGTTCCGATCATCGCCATGACTGCCCACGCGCTCCAAGAGGACCGGGACCTTTGCCTGGAGGCGGGCATGGACGATTACATGACCAAGCCCGTCCAGCCCGAGGCCCTGCGGCGGGTCCTGGACGCGTACCTTATCGGCAAGGCCAGGGGAGGGAGCGAAGGGGAACCCGCCAAGGACGACCCGGCCAGGACAGACGAGCGGAAGCAGATCCTCGATCGGATGCAGGAGCTGGCCTGCGGAGACGAAGGATTCGTGCAGGAGCTCCTGGGTCTTTTCCTTTCCGAAAGCGAAAAGCGCCTGGCGAGCCTCGCCGAGGCCATCCGCTCTCAGGACCTCGAACTCATCAAGAGGGAAGCCCACACCTTGAAGGGCTCGAGCGCCAACGCGGGCGCCGAGGCCATGCGCGAAAAGGCTTACCGGCTGGAAAAGCTCAGTCAGGAAGGAAGCCCGGAAGAAATGCAGAAGGCTTTCCAGGACCTCGCCGACCAGTTCGAAAGGACGCGGCGCATGCTCGAGGGCTACCTGGACCCGGCGGCAGCCGCCGGAGCCGGCGGCTCCGGGGCCTGATCCGCAGCCGCCTCTGTCTGAGCCTTGCCCTTTTCGGACGGCGCCGTCTCCCGTGTGCCGGGCCCGTGGACCGAGGCGAGCCTCTCCTTCTCCCACTCAAGCTTCATGACCAGCGCCTTCAAGGCGTCGCGGTCCTGCCGTTCCGCGCATGCGACAAGGCGCTGAATCGCCTCCTCGATGCGGCCGGCCCCCAGGGCTTGTGCGTTGACCCTGAGGTTGTTGAGAGATTCTTTGCTCTTGTCGATCCCGGCCGGATCCTCCAGGGCTTTCAGCTCGTCGATCTGCTGGCTCAAGGCGTTCAGAAACTCGTCCACCATGACCTTGTAGGTCTTGCCGTCGATGCCCAGGCGCTTGGTCACCTCGAGTCGGTTGTCCATGGGAGGAGGCAGATTCTTGACCACGCCGCGGACCGCTCAAGAACGTACTTCTCCTGGAAGGGCTTTGCGATGTACCCGACGACCGAAGCCTCCCGCGCCTTGAGCACCGTGTCCCGGTCCCTCAGGGACGAGCATAGAAGAACGAGGACGTCGTAAAGAGCGGGGTTGTCGCGGATCCTTCGGATCAGCTCGAACCCGTCGTCACCGGGCATCATGATGTCCGAGACCACGATGTCGATCCCCCGATCGAGCACGATCTGTTCCAGGGCCTGCTCGGTGTGTTCCGCCTCGATGACCTGGTAGCCGCCCTTCTGAAGGATCCTGCAGAGAATCGTCCGCGAAACGCGGTCGTCGTCCACGACAAGGATCTTGACTCTCGGGCTGGACATCGCTCTGAGCGCCTCCTCTGAGGGAATGACTCCGCCGAAAAACCTCCGCGCGAGGCACCGTCCCCACTCGAGGGTCGGCCCTCAGTTGTAGAATCGGAAAACCCGGACTCGTTCTTTAGCCCATTTCCCCTCTTCGGATTTTTTCTCTTTTTGCCGAATCCCCCATAAGCAGCGACCTTGCGATGGCCCCCTTCGGGAGAACGCCCATGATCCGGGAAATCCACGTCAAGGATCTCCAGGTCGGCATGTACGTGCACGAGTTGGGGGTCCGCTGGATGAATCATCCTTTCTTGCGGAACCGGTTCCGAATCTCGAGGCAGTCGGAAATCGAAAAGATCCGCGCGTGCGGCGTTGCCACGGTGCGGATCGACACACTCCGGGGCCTGGACGTGCCGATCCGCCATGAGCCGAGGGGGAAAGATCTCGTCCAGGAAGTCGCCGCCTCGAAGCCTTCGGAGGAACTCCTTCCGGCGAAGAAGGCCGCGGAGCGCATGAGAGAGGATACGGCCCAGTGCGCCAGGATCTACCGGGAAACCCTGCCTGTGGTCCGCCAGCTCATGCAGGAGGTCCGTTCCGGAGGCAAGGTGGACGCGCACCGCGTGAGCCGGCAGGTGGAGCAACTGGTCGAGAGCGCCATCCGGAATCCCAGCGCCGCCGTGGCCATGGCGAACTTGAAGGGCCACGATGAATACACCTTCGCCCACAGCATCCAGGTGAGCATCCTTTCGGTGGCCCTGGGCACGCAGATCGGCCTCGGCAAGGACGAACTGACCCTGCTGGGCACCGGGGCCATGCTCCATGACCTTGGAAAGGCGTCCATTCCCTTGAAGATCCTCAACAAGCCCGGACGCCTCACCGAGGAGGAGTTCCGGGTGATGAAAACCCACCCGCAACGCGGGATTTCTCACTTGGCGGAAAAGGGCCGAGGGTGCAGGCCGGAAATCCTCTCGTGCATCCTGGAGCACCACGAGAAGCTCGACGGGACCGGCTACCCGCAGGGTCTCACCGAGCCCAAAATTGGCCTTCTTCCGAGGATCGTGAGCGTGGCCGACGTCTACGACGCTCTGACGAGCGACCGGATCTACCAGAAAGGCACGGCCGCCCACAACGCGATCGTGATCCTCTACGGGCTGCGGAACCTCCACTTTGATCCGCAGATCCTCCATGCCTTTATCGGGGTCGTGGGCGTGTACCCGGTGGGAACACTGGTCCGGCTCAACACGCGCGAAATCGCGGTCGTGGTCTCGGTGAACCCCAGAGAGCCCCTGCGGCCGGACATCGAGATTCTTACCGACCGGGACCAAAAGCCCCTGGCCCGGGCCCGGTTCGTCCGGCTTTCCGAGGAAGAGGGCCCCAGGGGCTCGGCGCGGCGCACCATCGCCGGACCTTGGGTTTCGCCCGACGCGGAAAGGTTGCTCCGGATCACGGGATCCAGTTTCAAAGATGCCATCCCGACCTGAGCCGGTCCGACTCGGTTCGGCCGCTCAAGCCGTAAGCCCGCTCCAGCATCCGCTCTTTCTGCCTGACGGCGACATAGGCCAGAATTCGCGCCCCCGCCTCCGGATCGAGGTTCAGGAATCGGGCAGCGGTGAGGTAGGCCTGGCCAGCCGGCAAAATCGGCTGACTCGGGCGCACCACCTCCAGTTCGAGTTTAAGGGGCGGCAGGGGATCCACAGGAAGGAAAAGGAGGGCGAACAGGCGCTCTCCGGCCCGATGCCGAACTTGGGTGGGGAAGCAAACACCCGAGCCGCTGATGTCGAAGTGCGACAGAGCGACTTGCCCGGGTTCGGGGCGCTCCACGTCGAGAAAGGCCAGAAAATATAAGAAAGTGCCTCGGACGATCTCCGCGTGGACTGCAAGTCTCTTTTCTCCGACAAGGCGGACACGTCTTCTGAAGGCCCTGTCGATCTCCAGCAGGAGCCGCACGAGCCCTTCGCGGCCTCGGGCTTCTGCTCGGCCGCCCACGGCCGGACCCCCGTGTTCCGGGAGGCCCACGCCAAAGCAAGCCCCCAGGAGAGACTCCCTGACTCTCAGGGAGCCTCTCCGGTTGATCGAGAGGTTTTCCAAGACTGAGCAGGTGCAGGTCTCGAATCCGGGCCCCGGGGGCAGCTCCCGGCACGGCTGCTCTGGGGCCCAATCAGGCACCGGCAACTCCAGAAGAGTCCGGCTCATCCGGAGCACGCGCACCCGGCGATCCTCCTGCCCGTACCTGCTCATGGATCGATCTCCTTCTTGGGTGCCCTTCTTCCCTCTATCGTCATGCGCCAGCGATTCCTTTACCCGAGAAAGCTCAAGTCCGGCCGGAATCTGCCGATCTATGGTTCCTGAACGGAGACAAGAGATGAACGAAGTCGCCGAGATCGCCAAGAAGGTCATCCTGGCCATGGCGCGCCACAAGGTGCCCATGCAGCCGGACAATTATTATGTCTGGTTCGAAGGACTGACCGGGAAGAACGAAGCGCTGAGCCGTGAGCTTGCCCGGTACCAGGAGTCTGGCGTGGAGTTTACGGAAAAGTTGAACCGGGAACTCTACGAGAAATACTTCGGGCAGCAGGAAAGCCGGAAACTTTTGCGGGAGATTTCTCAGGAAGCGGGCCGGCTCCTTAAGGAATTCCTCGAGAAAGTCGCCTCAAGCGACGAGGCGACGGAGGAATACGCGGGCAGGCTCAAGCAATACCTCATCCGCCTGGAACGGGTGAGCCAGGAGCCCGGAGAACTCAAAGGGCTGCTTCAGGATCTCGTCCTCGACACCCGAAAAATGGAGAAAGTGACCTCCGAGCTCCGCCAAGAGCTGCAACGGGCCAGAACCCAGTCCGACCAGCTCCAGCGCATGCTCCAGGACGCCCAGCGCGAGGCGACCCGGGACGTGTTGACCGGCCTGTACAACCGCCGGTACCTGGAAGAGAAGCTCAGGAGCCTCCACCAGGAGTTCCTTCAGAAAAACACGCCCTTTTCGGTCATCCTGCTCGATATCGACCATTTCAAGAGGATCAACGACACGTACGGGCACACGGTGGGCGACGGCGTGCTCGAGTTCATCGGAGCCATGCTCAAGGGAATGGTCAAGGGCCGCGACGTTCCGGCTAGATACGGCGGAGAGGAGTTCGCCATCCTGCTGCCTCTGACGACCCGCGAGGGCGCCTGTGTGCTGGCCGAAAACATCCGAAAGGAGATCTGTTCGAAAAATCTCAAGATCAAGAACAGCCAGGAACGGATCGGCGTGGTCACGATCAGCTTGGGCGTGGCCCAGATCACGCGCGACGATACGCCCGAAACCCTCGTGGAGAGGGCCGACCGGGCCCTGTACCGGGCCAAGGTCTGTGGAAGAAACCAGGTCAAATCCGAAAAGGATCTCGAGGCCGAAGGCCCGATTGCCCCAGAGGCGACGCAAGCCCGAAGAGGCTTCGAAGAAGGAAGCCCGCCCCGAGTCGGAGAACCCGAAAGAGGAGCCGCCTCATGAGCCGCAGGGAAGAGATTCTCGCCAAGTCGGCCTCGGACCGGTACCTGCCTCCGTCCCGGCTCGAACTTCTGCGGATTCTACGGGATCCGGACGCCAGCGCGGCCACGCTCACCCGCGCGATCGAATGCGACCCCACGCTCACGGCCAACGTGCTCAGATTGGCCAACTCCGCCTACTTCGGCTTCGCCCGCTCCGTGGCCTCAGTGGCGGACGCTGTCTGGCGGCTCGGAACCCGCAATCTGCGCCAGCTCGTCCTGACCACGGCCTTCTCCCCCATGCAGAAGCAGGCTGTCAAGGGATACGACCTGCCGCCCGGAGACATGCTTAAGCATTCCCTAGCCGTGGCCGTAGGAGCCGAGAAGCTCGGCCGCCTTCTTAAAGTCCCTGGCTGCGACCACCTGTTCACGGCCGGCATTCTCCACGATATCGGCAAGATCGCCCTGGGCACGTTCGTGGAGCTCGACGCGGCACCCATCCTGGAGCTGGCCACGCGCGAAGGGCTGCCTTTCGTGGAGGCCGAACAGAGGATTCTTGGAATCGACCACGCCGAGCTCGGCGCTTTCCTCGCTGACAGGTGGAACCTTCCGGACGAGGTCGTGGAAATCGTCCGGTGGCACCACGAGCCCGAGAAATTCAGCGGCCGAAACCCGGCGGGCGACCTTGTGCACGTGGCCGACGCGCTGTGCATCCTGGGCGGCATCGGGATCGGCACGGACGGTCTTCGTTACAGGCCTTCCGAGGAGGTCTGCGACCGTCTCGGCCTGACCGAGACTGCGACGGAACAAGCCCTGTCCATGATCCTGCTGGGTTTGGAAGATCTGGAGGGCGCCTTTTCCTAGGAGAGCGAGTCCCCCATGCCGGCAAAGCAACGCATCATCGGCATCGCGGACCTGGCCGCATCAGCAGACCCGGACGAACAGCTCGTGGCCTATTCGCTGGGCAGCTGTATCGGCGTGGCCCTCTACGATCCCGTGGCCAAAGTCGGCGGCCTTCTCCATTTCATGCTGCCCGATTCCCGGATGGACCGGAAGCGGGCCGAAACCAGGCCCGCCCTCTTCGCCGACAGCGGGGTCCCCCTGCTCCTCAGGACCGCGGCTTGCCTTGGCCTGGAAGCCAAGCGGGCCCGCATCTTGGCCGTGGGCGGCGCCCAGGTCCTGAACGCTCCGCCAAGCCTGCGGGTCGGAGAGCGTAATTTCGAGGTCCTCCGGAAAATCCTCGACGAGCTTTCCCTGTCCCTCGATACCGCGGAAGTGGGCGGCACGGTTAACCGGACCTTGTTCCTCGAGGTCGGCTCCGGCAAAGCGGGCGTCCGCACCCCAGGAGGAGAAACAAAGTACCTCTAGACCGGGTGTCGGGCGCCATGGTTCGCTCGGCCCAGAGGATCGAACGCAAGCCTCCACCTTGTTTTTTTAGACCCTGAAGGCCCGCGTGCGGAGGTCTTTAGCAGTCTTGACTGAGCAGGCGGCGGGTGCGGCACAGGCCCGGGCTGATGACCGTGAACCCCTGCGCCAACTCTGAGGCATGTTGATCCACCACGGCGGCGACGGTTTCCGCCTTGCGCTCGCTGGACAATCCGGCCAGCCGGACCAGAACGATGCCGCCGGTGAAGCGCCGCTGTCGGAAGACCAACTCGCCGAAGTCTTTGTCCGAGGTCAACAGCAGGGCCTCTTCTCGATTGGCTAAGGCGAGCACAGCGTCATCGAACAAGCCCGGGTCCATTTCGGCCACGTACCACACTCGATGTCCTTGCCCTCGCAGCCGCAGAACGATGGAGGAATCAACACTCTCGTCGGCCACGAAATTCATGGGCCCGTCTCAGGGATCGGGTACAGGACGTCCGCCCGCAAGGCTTCCTTGGCAAAGGCCAGGGCTGCCTGGACGGCTTCGCGGGTCAGGCGGGGGTGCGCTTGCAGGATCTCCTCGATCGTCTCGCCAGCCGAGAGCTTCTCCAGGATGAGTTCCACGGTGATGCGTGTGCCGGCGACGACGGGCTTGCCCATCATGATGTTCGGGTGGGATACGATCAGGTTCTTCTTCATGGTTGCGGGCCTTCTTCAAGAGAAAGGCTCACCTCGCGAGCAAGCTGCACGAGATCGCCCGGGCTCTATTTCTAGGCTATTTTCTCCGGTCGACCGAGTCAAGCTCACTTCGCCGTTCTTTATTCGCGGCGACCTGGCCACATCGGCAGACCCGGACGAACAGCTCGTGGCCTATTCCCTGGGCAGCTGTATCGGCGTGGCCCTCTACGATCCCGTGGCCAAAGTCCGTGGCCTTCTCCATTTCATGCTGCCCGATTCCCGGATGGACCGGACTTCTTCGCCCGGGAATCCGGCAGGGCTCTCAGGGCTCGCGCAGGCGACCCGACAATTCACTCTCTCACGAGGGTCCTTTTGTCTTCTCTCGTCAGAAAATTGACGGCTCTGCCGCGGGCGCATTCCCGAATCCACAACGATTCCAAGGCATTGCGCCCGGACCCCGGTGGCATGACGGTTGCTATCGCAGACATACAACCAGGTCCAAGGGTTCGACTGGCCGGAAGTCGTCCCATGGCAAAAATACGAGCAGAGGTTCCCTTGCGCAACCTTCGTTCCGCCTCGACCAAACAGATCGTTCGCTTTCTGGCCCAGGCTTTGGCCGTGGGCCTGGCCTGTCTGGTTTGGCCCGCGAAGGCGAGCGGAAGCGCCCCCGGGGCGTCTGTTCCCGCCCAAACGAACGGCGCCGACAGCAAGGTCTCGGTCTCCGAGGCACGGAGCCCGGGGGAAGAAGCCGGCTGGGCCGAATCCCTGGGCGGAGCCTGGCGCATGGAGTTCCTGCGCCAGCATCTCACCGCGCCCCTTTTTCAGTCTACGGAGCCTCTGGATGCAGCCTCGGCCGACTCCAGCAGCGGCCAGGTCCCCGTCGCCGGTCCCGCAGTCTCCGCCGGCCAGCCCGAGGAGCCCGCGAGGCTCTCGTGCGAGCAGCTTCGCGTCCAAGGCGACCGCTTCTTGGCCCAAGGACTCCTGCCCGAAGCCATGACCCGTTATCGGAGCGCCGAGGCCGGAGGTTGTCCGGACACCGAAACGATTCGGGTTCAAATCGGGATGCTCAAGGTGAACCTTGCCATGTCCAGGTTCGAGGAGGCCAAAGGGATCGCCGAGCGTTTGGCTGGCAGGGCGGATCCGGACACCGAACCTGTTCTGGACCTGCTCTCGGGCGTGCTGGCCCTGGCGGCCGGCGAATATGGCCACGCCTGGGACCTCTTCAACCGGTGGCGGCCTTACTGGCCCCGGATGCCGGCGATCCAGGTTCTCGCCGCGTACAGCGGGCTCTGCCAAGGGAAGGCTGAGGAGGCGGTCCCCCTGTTCCGAGCGTGCGAGGATTCGCCCTTCCGGCCGGTCCGGGACTTCGCCACTCTCGGGCTGGCCCAGGCCCTTCTGGCCAGCGGCAGGTCCGCCGAAGCAGGGCCCCTTTACGAAAAACTCGCTTCCAGCGCCTCTCCCGCAGGCCTGCTCGGCCGGGCCGAGTACCGGATCCGATCGGGCGACTTGGCGCAGGCCCGAGAGGATCTCGACAACCTGATCTTTGGACCGGCCAATGACTACTGGAAGGGTGTGGCCTACACCTACCTCCTTCACCTCCATCTCCAACGGAAGGAATGGAGACCCGCTCTGGCGACGGCTCAAAAAGGACGCATGCTGATTCTCGGCGAATCGTGGAACAGGCGCCTTTTAGAAGGGGCCATCCAAGCTCTGGAGCAGGGCATAGAGGATCTTGCGACGAGTGCGAACCCGGCCGCGGTATGGCTGCTGGCCCAGAAATGGAAGGACTATCTGCCTTCCCTCAAGCCCGAAACCCGGCTGCGGCTGGCCCGTTCTTTTCAGGAGCTCGGACTTTGGCAGGCCGCCTTGGACCTCTACCATGAGAACGAAGGGGATCCCAAAGCCTGGCTGGAGGCCGCAAAGCTCGCGTTGCGGGGCGACGACCTCGAAGCAGCGTCAGCCTTTTGCGAAAAACTTCTCGCCCTGCCCGACGCTCCATCGAAGAGCGACGCCAAGTGGCTTCTGGGGTGCCTGAAGTTCCGCCAGGGCCTGCAGGACCAAGCCCGGGCCCTGCTCACAGAAGCCGGCACCTGCCAGGATCCGCGGCTGCTGGTCGAAGGCGGCCGGGCCGCTTTGGCGATGGGCATGACGGACTGGGGGATCGAACGGCTGGAGAAGGCAGCCGCTTCCCAGGGCCTTGACCCCCAGGAGCGGACCCAGGTCGTGCAGGAGCTGGCCGAGGCCCGGTACATGCTCAAGCAGTGCGAGCAATCTTTTCAGGCCCTGGATCAGATGGGCCCAGAAAGCACGGACAGCGAAACGCAGGTATCCCAGTGGAAGGTTCTGGGCCTGTTGCGGTCCGGGAAAACCGCAGAGGCCCGCCGGGTCTTGGAACATCTTCCGGCCGGACCGGACCGGGTCCGCGCGGAAGAAATTCTGCGGGCGGACGAAACGATTGCAGCGATGGAGAAAGGCTCCAATGGCCCTTGAGACTGAAGCTCCCCACACCGAGGTCTCGGTCTCGGCCCTGCGCGAGGCCTTCCTGGCCTTTACTTCAGCCTCGGAGCGCCTGGAACGCTCCTATGCCCTTCTGCGCGAACAGACCGAGGAGCTCAAGCGGGAACTCGGAGAAAAGAACGCCCGGTTGCTGGTCTCCCTCGAAGAAAAGGAAAGGCTCCAGAAATTTCTGGACGGCATCCTCCAGAACCTTCCGGTGGGCATCCTCGTGACAGACCTCGAAGGCCGCGTGCGCCTGGCCAACGAGAAAGCCAGGCACATGCTGGAATTCGGAGACAGAGCGCCCGAAGGGGTCTCGTACCGTTCCTTCCCTCTTCTGCGAGACCTCCCTCTCGCGAGCGGCGTGCTCCGGGAGAGCCGAAACGGAGCCGGTGTGTATCGATGTTCGGTTTCCCCCTTGAATGGAGCGACAGAGCAAGGTCCGGGCTGGGTCATCCTCCTGGAAGACGTGTCCGAGGTGACGCGCTGGAAGCGGCTCGCCGAGCGCCAGAAGCGGCTGACTTCCATGGGCGGCATGGCGGCCCGGATCGCCCATGAGATCCGCAACCCCCTCGGAAGCATGGAGCTCAACGTGACGCTTCTGATGGAGGAGCTTCGCGACTCCGGCCAGGCCCTCGAACTGGCCCGCCGCCTGGCCACCGGCGTCAGGAACTTGAGCCACGTTCTTTCGAATCTCCTCCAGTTCGCCAAAGGAAGCGATCCTGTCCGGGAACCCATCGATCCGGTCGCTCTTCTGGCCGAGGCCGAGGAGTTCGCCGGGCCGCTCCTGAAGGAGAAAAGGATTCGAGTCCGAAGGGAGGTGCGTCAGGCGCCCGCGTTCTTTTACGGCGACCGGGTCCTGCTCAGGCAGGCTCTGCTCAACCTGATCGTCAACGCCGTGGAGGCCATGAAGTTCGGCGGCTTTCTGCGGCTCGGCTGCCGGCAGACGAGCGAAGGAGACGAAGCGGGTACGTTGCGGCCGTGGATCCACCTCACCGTTCAGGACAACGGCAGGGGGATTCCGGAAGAGGAGCTCGACCGGATTTTCGACCCCTTCTACACCACCAGAAGCGAGGGGATGGGGCTGGGCCTGGCGATCGTGAACAACATCGTGGAGGCCCACGGAGGGTTCGTCGACGTCGAAAGTCGGCCCGGCAGGGGAACCACTTTCGTTCTGTCGATCCCGGCCGGCCAGGAGCAAGAGCATGGATACGAGGCCCATTCTGCTTGTGGATGACGACCTGGAGATGCGCAGGGCCATCCAGGAAACCTTGAATCGCAAGGGATTCCCCACCGAGGAGGCGTCCGACGGCCGCCAGGCCCTCGAAAGGATCTCCAAGGGAGGTCTTCGGATGGTGATCAGCGACGTGCGCATGCCGGCCATGGACGGCCTGACCCTGCTCAGGGAGGTGCGACGCCAGGCGCCGTCGCTGCCTTTTCTGCTCATCACGGCCTTCGGCACGGTGCGGGAAGCGGTTCAGGCCGTCAAAGAAGGAGCCGTCGACTACCTGCTCAAGCCGTTCTCGGTGGAGGAGCTGCTCGAAAAGGTCAGGAGCGCCCAGTCGCCCGCCCCGCAGGCGGCCGGCGCCGAGGGCCTCATCACCCGCGACAACCGGATGCTCGAGATCCTGGAGATGGCCCGCAGCGTTGCCGCGAGCGACGTCAACATCGTCATCACCGGTGAAAGCGGCACAGGGAAGGAATTGCTGGCCCGGTTCATCCACGCCGCAAGCCCCCGGAGCCGCCTGCCTCTCGTGAGCGTCAACTGCGCCTCCATTCCGGACACCCTGCTCGAGAGCGAACTGTTCGGCCACGAGAAGGGGGCTTTCACCGGCGCGAGCCAAAGGCGCATCGGCAAGTTCGAGATGGCCGATCAGAGCACCCTTCTGCTCGACGAGATCGCCGAAATGCGGGTCAGCCTGCAGGCGAAGCTCTTGCGGGTTCTCCAGGAGAAGGAAGTGGAGCGGCTGGGCGGGGAGCGGCCGATCCGGGTGGACTTCCGGGTCATCGCCACGACGAACCGGGATCTCGCGCAGGAGGTGCTCGCGGGACGGTTCCGGGAGGATCTCTATTACCGGCTGAACGTGGTGCTCCTGGAGCTTCCGCCCCTGAGGGAGCGCAAGGGTGACATACCGGTTCTGGCCGAACATTTCGCCGCCGAAGTCGCGCGCCGGCTGGGCATGCCTCCCAAGAAGTTCCACGAGGACGCCATCCGGGCTCTCAAGGAAAAACCTTGGAAGGGAAACGTGCGCGAACTCAAGAACGTGGTAGAACGGGCCGTGGTGCTCTCCCGTTCCTTTGTGCTGACCAAGGACGATCTCTTCCTGCCCGGGCAGCCAGCCGCTGCGGCGCTCGCCGGCAGGCTCGGAGGGGTCGCGGGCGGCCTGCGATCCATGCAGAAGGAAGCGATCCTTGCGACCCTTCGGGACACAGGAGGCAACCGAACCGAGGCTGCGCGACGCCTCGGGATCAGTGTGAGAACCCTGCGAAACAAGCTCAGGGAGTACGGGATCCGCGGCCCGGCAGATTCTTCCCAGGGGGAAGTTCCTTCCTGATCCCGGAAAGGGGGAAGGTGTCGCCGGAAGCGCAATTCGGAGTCGGCGGGATGGTATGGATCTTGCTTAAGCGTCTAGCTCGCATGGGGCAAACCGAACGAAAGACACAGGAGAGAAACCGTGGCAGACCCATCTAAGGGGCTGAGCATTGCCGGCGCCTCCCGTCTTCTCGACTGGACCGCGGCCCGGCAGAAGATCCTCGCCTCCAACATCGCCAACCTGGACACGCCCGGATACCAGGCCCGGGACCTCGACTTCCAGAGCGCTCTGCGCAGGGCGACCGGGGACGGAACGACCGGGCTCGCCCGCACGAACGAGCGCCATCTTCCTTCGGCGGAGGCAGCGCCCTCGCCGCGCTTTCCCGTCCAGCAGGCCGGAGCGAGGTTCGACGGGAACACGGTGAACCTCGCCCAGGAGATGGCCCGGATCACGGAAAACGGATTCCTGTACCAGACCCTCGTTCGGTTCATCAACCACAAGATCACGACCCTCAAACACGCAATCAGAGGAGTGTGACATGGGCGCCTTCGACGGATTCGACTTGAGCCTCTCGGGCATGGACGCCCAGATGCGGCGTCTGAGGATCATCTCCTCGAACCTGGCCAACGCCGATTCCACGAGAACCGCAAGCGGAGGGCCCTACCGACGAAAGGACGTGGTTTTCGCCGCCGAGCCGCTCCACCGAACCGCAGCGGACTTTCACGAAAGACGATCGGGCGTCCAGAAAGTGACGACCCTGGCCGTGGTGGAAGACCCGAGGCCTTTCAAGCGGGTGTACATGCCATCCCATCCGGATGCGGACGAACAGGGATTCGTGAACTTTCCCAACGTGGAGTCCTTTGAAGAGATCGTCAACATGATGGACGCGATCCGTTCCTACGAGGCCAACCTATCGGCCTTCAACGCCTCGAAGCAGATGATCAAGAAAGCGCTTGAGATCGGGAGGTGATCGCCATGACCGAGATCAAGGGAATCGGCCGGGAGAGCGTTCCCCTGGAGCTGCCCGAGGCCAAGTCGACGCCCCGAAAAGCGGACTTCCAGGATTATCTCAAGGCCTGTCTTGACAAGGTGGACCAGCTCCAGAACGAAGCCGACCGCGCCGCCCTGGAGGTGAGCTCCGGAAAACTCGAAAACATCCACCAGGCCATGATCGCCATGGAGAAGGCCGAGGTCTCCTTCCAGCTCATGGTGGAGACCCGCAACCGAATCGTCAAAGCATACGAAGAAATCATGAAGATCCAGGCTTAGCGCCTGCCCACCCGCACGGGGAGCGACCGTAGCCCATGAAGCTCCAGGATCTCGTCAAAGGCTTCCAGGCCCTGCCGAGCCAGAAGCGGTTTCTGGCGGTTGTCGTGTTCCTTTCCACTTTGGGCGGCCTGATCCTGTTTGCGGTTCTGGCCGGAAGGCCGGATTACGGGGTCCTGTACGCGAACCTCGCCGAAGAGGACGCGGGCAAAGTGATCGCCGAGCTGCAGAAGCGCAGGATCCCGTACCGGACCGAGGCGGACGGACGGGTCATCCTGGTCCCGAGGGAGAGCGTTTACGAGACGCGCCTGGCTCTGGCGGCCCAAGGGATCTCCCGGGGCGGCGTCGTCGGGTTCGAGATCTTCGATCAGGAAAGCTGGACTTCCTCGCGGTTCGTGCAGGAGGTCAATTACCGCAGGGCCCTCCAGGGTGAGTTGGCCCGCACGATCATGAGCATCGAGGAAGTGGAAGGCGCCCGGGTCCATCTCGTGATTCCTCCCAAGTCTCCCTTCGTGGGAAGCGGGGAGGACCGACCCAAGGCGTCCGTGGTGCTCAAGATGCGGGGCGGCAGGCGGCTCGATCCGTCCCGGGTCCGCGGAATCGTCTATCTCGTGGCCGGCAGCGTGGACGGCCTCTCGCCGGACGACGTCTCGGTCATCGACACCGAAGGCACCCTGCTCACCGCCGCGGCCAAGCCCGAAGAGGACTTCGGCGCGATCTCCTCGCAGCAGCTTGAGTACAAGAGCGCCCTGGAGGACAAACTCGAGGAACGGGTCACCCAGATGCTCGAAAAAGTCGTGGGCCCCGGAAAGGCCGTGGTCCGGGTTTCGGCCGACGTGGATTTCCGCAAAGTCGAGAAACAGGAGGAGCTGTTCGACCCGGATTCTGCGGTCGTCCGGAGCGAGCAGAAGCGGTCCGAGCGCGTGGGCGCAGAAGCCGCCGGCGTCTCGCCCGGCCTCGACGCCAATGTGCCGGGCAGGATTCCCGGCACCGGGTCACAGGAAAGCGCGCCCTCGGAGCTCAAGGAACAGACCTTGAACTACGAGATCAACAAGGTGGTCCGCCGGATGGTGGAATCCCCCGGGGCGATCCGGAGGCTTTCCGTGGCCGTTCTTCTCCACAAGGACGACCGGACCGAAGAAGGCGAAATCGAGAGAATCTCGTCGATCGTAAAGGGCGCCGTGGGCTTCGACGCGCAGCGGGGCGATCAGGTCGAAGTTGCGTTCCTGCCCTTCGAGACGAACACGACCGGCGCCGACCTCGAAGCGCCTCCGGCCGGACTCCTGGAGCGGATCCAGGGACTCCTGCCGTACGCTTTGAAATACGGCGGGCTCTTGATCGGCGTGGCCCTACTCATCTTCGCGGGCCTGAGGCCCATGCTGCGCGTCCTGGCCGAAGCGGGCGCCAAGGCCCAGAGGGAGCCGCGAGAGGAATTCCCCCAAGCCCTGGCCGAGGCGGAACACGCGCTCCCGGAGAGCAAGAGCGACCGGCAAAGGCTTGTCGAGCGGGTCCGGGAGGATCCGGCCAAGGCGGCCCAGGTCGTCAGAATGTGGCTGCGTGAGGGCTGAACATGAAAGGACTGGAGAAAGCCGCCCTCCTGCTTCTGGCGGTCGGAGAGGATCTCGCCGGCGAGGTCCTCAAGCACCTCAAGCAGCAGGAGATTCAGAAAGTCACCACGGCCATGGTGCACATGGACACCGTGAAGAGCGAGGAAGTCCTGTCGGTCTCCCAGGAGTTCTTCAAGACGCTCGAAGAGAACGAGGTGGTGGGGCTCGACGGCGGCCAGTACATGCAGAACGTACTGGAGAAGACCATCGGACTGGAGAAAGCCTCCAAGCTCATGGAGAACTTCTTCCTCCACGGCGGGGAGCAGGGGATCGAGGCCATTCGGGTCATGGAGCCTCGCATCATCGCGGACTACGTTAAGCGGGAGCATCCCCAGGTCATCGCCTTCGTCCTGGCCTCGATCGATCCTCCCAAGGCGAGCAAGGTGCTCGAGTTCCTGCCCGACTACCTCCAGGGGGAGGTGGTGTACCGGATCGCCACCATGCAGGACATCCATCCCAGCGTGCTCGGCGAGCTCGAGCACGCCGTCAAGGACCACCTGGCCGAAAGCAGCACCGGGCCCGGGTTCAACCTGGGCGGAGTCAAGTACGCGGCCGACATCCTCAACTCCCTGGACACGAGCATCGAGCGAAAGATTCTTGAAGAGATCCGGGACATCGAGGAACCGATCTGGGCCAAGATCGAAGAACAGCTCTTTGTGTTCGAGGAAATCCAGGAACTCGACGACAAGACCCTGCAGCTCGTCCTCCGCGAGGTCAGCTCCGATCTGTTGGCCAAGGCGCTCCGGGGCTCGGACGACGCGATGAAAGAGAAGTTCTTCCGGAACATGTCCGAAAGGGCCGCCGGGATCCTTAAGGAAGAAATGGAGATGATGGGGCCGGTGCGCCTGAAGGACGTGGAAAAGGCCCAGCAGGAAGTGGTCAAGATCGTCAAGCGCCTGGAGGAAGAAGGCAAGATCGTTCTCGGAGGCAAGGGTGGAGAGGAAGTATTTGTATGACATCCGCCCCCCGGCGGATCCGGTTCGTCTGTTTTCCTTCGACCGCTCGATCCGTCGGGACCAGGCCGACAAGGAACCTCAAGCGCCGGCCCAGGAGACGCCGGACCTGGAATCGATCAAGGAATCGGCCCGGGCCGAGGGGTTCGAGGCCGGCAGGCAGGCCGGCTTCCAGGCCGGGCTGGAGCAAGGACGCGGCACGGCCGAACGGCTCGCCACGCTCCTGGAGGCCCTCGAACGCGAGCGGGCCGAATGGATCCGCCGGTGGCAGCAAGAGATGCTGCAATTCTGCTTCGCGGTGGCCGAGCGGATCGTGCTTCGGGAAATCCGCCTCGATCCTGTGGCCAGGCTCAAGGTCCTCGAGGCGGGCCTCAGCAAGCTCAAAGAGTGCGAACGGGTCGATGTGCGGGTAGCGCCCTCCGAGTTCGGCGCGCTGCGGGAGGCGCTGCCCGGCCTCTGCGAGCGGCTCGGTGCACAGGGCCAGGTCCGGGTGCTGGAGGACGCGGGCTTGCAGCCGGGCGACGTTTTGTTCGAGACGGACACGTGCGAAGTGGACGCACGAATCCGCACCGCCCTGGAAGCGATCGAGGAGGCCTTGAGCGCACCATGACCTTCTCCGGCCTGGCCGACCGTCTGAGCAGCGTGGAGCCCTTTGTCGTGCAGGGCAGAGTGCAGAAGGCCGTGGGTCTCCTCATCGAGGGGACAGGCTCCCTGTCGCCCGTGGGGGCCAAGGCGCTCATTCGGTCCGTGGACGGCGAACGCACCACCCAGGCCGAGGTGGTGGGGTTCCAGGACCACAGAATCTTCCTCATGCCGCTGGAAGGAATCCTGGGCATCGGGCCGGGCAGCCTGATCCGAATCCAGTCGGGTGAAACGCGCGTTCCGGCCGGGCCCTGCCTGCTCGGCCGGGTGCTTGACGGACTGGGACGTCCCATCGACGAAAAGGGACCGGTGCGGGCAGAAACCACCGTGCCTTTGTACCGGAAACCCATGAATCCCCTGGAACGCTCGCCGATCCGAAGGCCCCTGGACGTTGGGATCCGCTCTCTGAATGGGCTGCTCACCTGTGGGGAGGGACAGAGAGTGGGCATCTTCGCCGGAAGCGGCGTCGGCAAGAGCACTCTTCTGGGCATGATCGCCCGGTCGACCGAGGCGGACGTGAACGTCATCGCCCTGATCGGTGAACGGGGCCGGGAAGTGCAGGAGTTCATCCAGAGCACCCTGGGCGACGAAGGCATGGCCCGTTCCGTTGTGGTGGCCGCCACCTCGGACCAGCCCCCTCTCCTGCGCAAGCGGGGCGCCTTCCTGGCCATCGCCGTGGCCGAGTATTTCCGGGATCTGGGCAAGCGGGTGCTTTTCATGATGGACTCCATCACCCGCTTCGCCATGGCCCAGCGGGAGATCGGACTTGCCTTGGGCGAGCCGCCGGCCACTAAGGGATATCCCCCTTCGACTTTCGCCCTGCTTCCCGTGTTCTTGGAACGGGCGGGCAAAGGCGGCCAAGGAGGCGGCTCCATCACGGGAATCTACACGATCCTCGTGGAAGGGGACGATCTCAGCGACCCCCTGGCCGACTCGGCCCGAAGCCTGCTCGACGGCCACATCGTCCTTTCCCGGGACCTGGCCGCCCAGGGTCATTACCCGGCCGTGGACGTGCTCGAAAGCGTCAGCCGCGTCATGATTTCGGTCGTGCCAGAGGAGCACCTCGCGGCCGCCCAGCGTCTGAGGGCCTTGCTCGCCGCCTACAGGAAAGCCTCTGACCTGATCTCCATCGGCGCGTACAAGGAAGGCAGCGATCCTGAGGTGGACCGGGCCGTGCGCTTGAAACCGCGGATCGACGCCTTCCTCAGGCAGCGGATCGACGAAAAAGTTTCTCTGGATGAAGCGTGGAACAGCTTGCGACAGCTCGCCGCGGAGGCCTCATGACCAACGGGAAATTCCGGTTCGAAACCGTCCTGAACGTCTACCGCACGCAAGAGGACGCCCTGCGGCAGGAAATCCTTTCGATCGAGCGGGAACGAAGGGAAGCCCGCCAGGAATTGGAGAGGCTCGTCCGAAGGCGCAGGGAACTTCAGCAGGAGCTCGCGTGCCCGGACCCGGGGTGCGAGACAGGCACGGTGTTGCAGTACCTGGAGGCCCTCCTCCTGCGCATTCAAGAGATGAGGGCCAAGGAAAGTCTGTTGCAGCGCCGGGCCGCCGAGCGCCGAGAGGTCCTCCAGAAGATTCGCAGGGAACGGATGCGGTACGGGAAGCTCAAGGAAAACCACGACCGGCAGGCAGAGCGCTTCGAACGAAGCCTCGAGCAAAAGGTGACCGATGAGTTCGCCCAGAGAAGGAATCCCGTCTAAGCTGTTTTTCCTCGGCATCTTGAGCCTCCTGCTCTTCAAAGGATGGCTCCTCTCCCTCGTGCTCGAGGAGCCGGTTCCGGTGTGCCGAGCAGAGGCCATGCCGCGGTCCGCCGCGCCCGCGCCGTCCCTCGAACCCTCTCCGGAAGCGTGCAGCCAAGAAGTGGAGGAACTCGCCCAAAAGCTGCGCGGGGAGCACGAACTCCTCGCGCGCCGCGCCAGACAGGTGGAAGCCGACGAAGCGAAACTCAAGGCCTACGCGGCCGAGGTGGACGAGCGGATCCGCAAGCTTTCGGCTCTGCGAACCGAAGTCCAGGCCATGTTCCAGCGCATCCAGGAGCACGAGGACGAAAAGCAGCAGAGGCTCGTCAAGATCTACGAGTCCATGGAGCCGGAGAGCGCGGCCCAGCGAATCGAAACCCTGGACGAAGGGACCGCTTCCTGGCTTCTGATGAAAATGAGCCCCCGCAAGGCAGGCCAGGTTCTGGGCCTCATGTCCCCGGCCAAGACCAGCCAGCTCACACGCCTGCTCTCGCAGAACCAGCTCGGCAAGAATCAGTAGTCCGTGATGGAGGGACGCGCTCTGTCGCGTCCGTATCCCAGGGTTCCTCTGTCGCGGCCAAGAGGGACCGTGGCCCTCCATGGGTTTTCCCGTGGAGGGACGCGCTCTGTCGCGTCCGTCTTGGGGCCTCACGGTTTGTGTGATATGGCGTCCCAAGAAGAAGCGGCCATGACGGAGCATGGCCCTCCACCGAATCACGGATCCCCCCTTGGGCCACGAGGGACCGTGGCCCTCCATGGGTTTTCCCGTGGAGGGACGCGCTCTGTCGCGTCCGTCTTGGGGCCTCACGGCTTGTGTGATATGGCGTCCCAAGAAGAAGCGGCCATGACGGAGCATGGCCCTCCACCGAATCACGGATCCCCCCTTGAGGCCACGAGGGACCGTGGCCCTCCATGGGTTTTCCCGTGGAGGGACGCGCTCTGTCGCGTCCGTCTTGGGGCCTCACGGTTTGTGTGATATGGCGTCCCAAGAAGAAGCGGCC